>Ga0208858_1000013_pt1 | contig 57203 bp, 52 predicted proteins | sample LakMenEpi16Nov12_FD_150704 | JGI IMG/M metagenome (GOLD analysis project Ga0208858, IMG submission 150704) | Freshwater microbial communities from Lake Mendota, WI - 16NOV2012 deep hole epilimnion (SPAdes) | ecosystem: Environmental > Aquatic > Freshwater > Lake > Epilimnion/Euphotic zone ...
CCCCCTAAATCCCCCTTGAAAAGGGGGACTTTGAGGAATTTAGCCCCCCTTTGTAAGGGGGGTTGGGGGGATCTCGATTAATTCTGATACTTTTCAAACATCCTCTAAGCCAAAGTTAATATTTTTTAGCAATGCCACAAGCATTTTTTATTGTTCCAACTGATTCACAGGCAGGTTTTATCAGTATTTTAACGGATACAGCACTTCTCGGTGTTATGATATACGTATCTAGTGGGTAAGATGCCCGCACCACAAGAGTTTGATGATTCAACTTTGTACCTCATAATAGCGAAAACCGCTGTAATAGTTTGGGTGCGACTCTTTACGTAATTACTCACCCAGCATGATAAATTAAAAACAAAAACAATAGTTATATTTACATAAAATACTATTTTGCTAGATTCTTCTCAATGCTAATCTTTACCGCTTATTCACAGCTTTATGATAATGATATAGGTTGTGTTTACTTGTAGCTAATTTTACGTTGATATTGAATTTAGAATATCTGTTTAATTTCACCATAATTTCATAAATATGCCATTTTCATGAAGATTCAATACTCTTTGGCTGAGAAAAAATCAGTAGAAATGCGGGTGTTTTTTTTTACGAACGTGAAATAGTCAGTATAGACAAATGACTTGTCACTACTTAACTAGATTCAACTATCTAACTGTAGAGTAATTAACCAAAAGAACTCAGTTTAATGAGGTTTAAAACATGAAGAAAAAAATCGCTTTGGCATCTTTCGCTCTCACAGCTTTTACCGTATCTGCTACTGCTCATACACAATTAGCGCAAGCCTTTCCAATACCAAATCCAAATACGACAACATCCGTTGTCTGCTATTTTCAAAAAGGAAATCATAGACTTTGGAAATGGGGACTAAAACCAAACAACGGTTGGTTTGTGTTAAACGGTTCATGGCAGAAGACAAGAGATACTAGAATTACCTATTTTGCAACGCCAACATCAGCAGATACTATTAGACAAAGTTGCAGGCAATCGAGAGCATACTACGGATATGGAAATTATACAATCAATGGAATTTATGCTGCAAACTCAAGTCTAGGTTCCAATTACCCAATCTACACAGGAGCGGGTGAATTAAGACCATAGGCAAAATGTTTATAGCGGTTATTGGTTGAGTGAAATACAAGAACCATACCCGCAAGCGAGGAGGGAGGCTTATGATAGAGATGCTTACTCATAGCAATGTTTCAAGCCCTATCGTGGCAGAAATAAGCAATTTCATACCTCATTTTGGAATAATAATTTCCAATCATTTGTGATAAATTTTTTGTAGAGACGTTTCATATAATGTCTCTACTTTAATTGTATTTGTAAATATTAATGAAAAACTTTAAATTCAAACCGGGATTTAAATGGTTAACCATCTTCGCAAGTTTAACAAGTGTTTCTCTTGGAGTTTGGTTAATTTTTGCCATATTTACCCAAAGCAAAACCCAAACCATACCTGTTCGCATAGTAACAGCTACTCAAGACAAAGTAGAAGATAAAATCACTGGTGAAAGTGGCATATTAAAATTAGATAATCAAAGAAATATCAAATCCCCAATCACAGGAACAGTAGAACAAGTATTAGTCAAAATTGGAGACAAAGTTAAAAAAGATCAAATTTTAATCCGGTTGCGAGATACAGAAACACAAATTAAATTACAAGAATTTGCATCTGATTTAAAAGAGAAAAACTTACAACTTGTTGATAAACAGTCATCTTTAAAAAGAGCAGAAAGTAAATTATTAGAAACTCAACAAGAATATAGAAACATTCAAACTACCTATGGAAATGATATTAACAGGAAAAAAGATGAGAAAATTCGGGAAATTCAAAAGCGTAAATTAGAAGTTACCAGAAAAAAACAAGCATTAACAGCTAAAACAACTGATTTAAAAGAATCAAAAGTTAAATTAGCAGAAAATAAACAACTTTTCGCTAAAGGATTTATTTCGGAAACTGAATTAAAAGAGCAAGAAAAGAAAGTTATTCAAGCTGAAACAGATTTAAGTAATGCTAAAGATGAATTATCTTTAAGTAATTTAGATTTAGAACAACAGAAATTAGAATTACAAAATTTTTGGCAAGATGTGAGAAATAACAAATCTGAACCTCAACAAAAATTGAAAGAAGCTAAATCTAAAATTGACCAAACTGTACAAGAATTAAACCAAGCTAAATTAGCACTAAATCAAATTGTGAGAGAAATAGATAAACTCAAAATACAACGTCAAAAAATTGCTGAGGAATTACGAAAAACAGTAATTACCTCTCCTATTGATGGTGTAATTCTCAATTTACAAGCAAAATTAGGTGATGTAATTGAACCGAAAGGAGATGTTTTAGTTATTGGTGATCCTACTCAACAAATTGTGGAATTAAAGTTATCTCCTTTAGACGCAACCAAGGTTAAAATTAGACAAAAAGCTGAAATTAGTATTGTTGGTTTTCAATCACAAAAATTAACTGGTAAGGTTCAACAAATATCTTTATTAGCTGGAGATACCCAAAATAATAATCAAGGTGCAGATAATGTCAAAATTACAGCGATTGTGGGTTTAGATCAAGTTAATAAAAATATTGTTCCGGGAACTCCAGTGACAGTTGCTTTAATTATCGCTCAACGTGATAATGTGACAGTTATTCCTAGTGAAGCTATTCAAGAAAATGAATCAGAAACATTTGTTTGGATAAAAGATCAACAATCTAAGGCTTTTAAAAGAATAATTAAACCTGGTTTACAAGGATTAGATAATATTGAAATTAAATCAGGGTTAAAACCAGGAGATGAAATATTAATTCCCACTTTAGAAAATCCTTTAAATGAGGGAGATCATGTTGTCATAAAAATGCAGTAATAATATAATGTTGTAGGGGTTTAGTATTGCTAAATCCTTACCGATAATCAAGAATAAATTTAACATATTTACCCCCATGAACATCAATGATTTATTATCTTTAACATTTAGCTCTTTACGCAGTAATCCCTTGCGCTCATTTTTGAGTAGTTTAGGTGTGTTTATGGGTGTATTTGCTGTGAGTGGGACATTACAAGTAAGTGATATTGGAAAAATATATTTAAAGACGCAATTACAAAAAATGGAATCTCCGCAAATTTCTATTCAATCTCCCTATAACTTGGTTACGTCTCAACCAGAAAAATATCAAAACGAAGATTTAGAATGGTTGAAAACAAAATTATCTGGTTGGAAATATATTGCTCCTGTACAAAATGGTGGTAATGATGCTATTTTTTTGGGAACTCAAAAAATCAATGTGGAAAGTCAAGCAGTAACACCAGATTTTTTACCTATTTCGGGAAGAAAATTAATTGCTGGTAAGTTTTTTACAGTTAATGATTTACAGCAAACCCGTTCAGTTATTGTTATAGATCAATTACTCGCACAAAAACTATTTAAAGGTAAAAATTCATTGGGAAAAATGATTTATTTTCAAAATAAGTCTTATTATATTCAAGGTATTATTCAAACTAGAAAAAGTAGTTCATGGGGAGAAGAACAAGGATTGATATTAATTCCTTTATCTGTGTATCAATCTCTCAAATCGAGTCCTTTTTTTGATAAAATTACTATTACTCCCAAGAATCCAGAAAATATAGAACAACTGCAAAATCAAGCAATTAACACTTTAAAGAAAAGATTCCCTAATGTAGATATTTACGCTTCTAGCAATGTTGAAGAGGTGAAAAGTTTAGAAAAGGTCTTAAATGGTGTGACTATTATTCTCTTACTTATTGGGAGTATTGCTTTATTTGTGGGGGGTGTGGGAATTGCTAATATTACTATAGCATCAGTTGTAGAACGGACTCCAGAAATAGGTTTAAGACGGGCTATTGGTGCTACACAAAAAAATATTTTAATTCAGTTTTTACTAGAAGCAACTTTTATTAGTATGACAGGAGGAATAATTGCAATAGCTACGGTACAAGGAATTACAATTATAACTGTGACTCTCTTGAATTTACCTTATCAATTCGGTTATCAAACTCCTTTAGTTTCTCTGAGTTCTGCTATTATTGTAGGTATTATTTCTAGCTTTTTACCTGCGCTGAGAGCTAGTAAATTAGATCCTGTTGAAGCTTTACGCTCTCAATAAGCAAGGTTTAGAATAATGTTAATGTTGGGTTTCCTTGCGTCAACCCAACCTACTTAATTTTTTTACTATGAATCGTTTTTTATTACCAATATCATCTTTGCTCTTGATTTTCCTATTTCCGGGTTTAGGAAAATGTCAAAATATACCGAATCCACTAAAATCTAATTCTGATTTGGAATTACTATTAAATAACTCTAGTCAAGAGTTACCTTTAAAATTAGCAGATGCTGTTTATTTAGCTTTACAAAATAATCGAGATTTAAAAATAGCTTATCTCCAACGTATTTTAGATCAAAAACAATTAGCTGAAACTGAATCTCAATTTAATCCAACTTTTACACCACAGCTATCTTTAAATTTGAATAATAATCAAACTGGTAGTAATATCAATAATAATACAACGGCTCTTTTAGGTGCTAATTTTAATTTAAAAGTTCCTACAGGTGGTAATTTAAGTTTAACATGGCAAGGACAAAATCTTTTATCTCGGACTAGCTCATTAGATACTTCCTCAGATACAAATACTCTGAGTCAAAGTGTTAATCTTAATTTTAGTCAACCTTTATTAAAGGGTTTTGGTACACAATTAAATACTCTGAGTATTCAAAGAGCGAAATTGACAGAAAATGCAAATATTTTAAATATAAAAAATACTACTTCCCAAACAATTACTAATACTATAGTTAGTTATAGAAATTTATTGTTAGCTCAGGAAAGATTAAAAATTGAACAATTATCTTTTGCTAATGCTAAAAAAGATTTAGACAGATTACAAGCTTTATTTGAATTTGGGAGAATTCCCAAAAATGATCTGGTTGAGCGTCAAGCTGATATTGCTCAACAAGAAGTAAATTTACTGAATACACAATCAAGTTTAGAACAAGCAATTTCTGAATTAACTAAAACTATAGATTTACCCATAACGAAAAAACTAATTGCTATTGAAACTCCTGAACCTCCAAAAAGTTTAAATCTACCAGCTTTTACAGAAATGCTAGAATTAGCTAAAGCGAATAATACTGGTTATCTTGCTGCTGTTAATGCTGTGGAAAATGCTAAATTTGGGATAACAGAAGCTAAAAATCAACAACAATTGGATTTAAAATTAAATGTAAGTTATGGTTTTAATAGTGCTTCTAATACTCAAGATACAAATAATTTAAGTTCGTCTTTAATATTAAATCGTGAATTTGGTAATCTCAGTCAAGATAATGCTGTAGTTAAAAGTGAAATCAGTTTACAAAATGCTAATTATACTCTAGCAAAAACTCAGGATAATTTAAATGAAGAGTTAAAAAATAAAATTCGTAATGTTAAAGATACTTTTAAACAAATTGAATTAGCACAGCAAGCACGAAAGTTAGCAGCATCAAAAGTGATAAATGCTAAGGAAAGAATGAGATTAAGTAGTAATATTTCAATGACAGATATTATTAATTTTGAAAAAAGTTTAGTTGATGCTCAAAATCAAGAACTTAATGCTATCATTAATCATCTTAATAGTATCACTCAACTAGAACAGTTTTTAGGAATTACTCTGAGTAAATGGGTTAAATAATGCGATTGTAATGTAAATAGCTACATTCACTTCAAAAATGTGGCATTCACCATAAATTCTGGTTCAGATGAATTATCACGTAAATAGCCCATTATGGATGAAAATCGGCTTTAATATTCAGGTTGTTGATAGGCAAGATAAACAGCTTCTAAAAATACATCTGAAGTAAATACATCTGAAGCAATATTCCCCCCTGGGATTTCTAAGTTAATAATAGATTGAACTTGTTGGGTGAGTTTTAAAGAAAGTGCTGTCTGGGCTTTTGTGGACATTCCACTGCGTCGGAGTAAATATTCACGAATAATGGCAAAATCATCGGGTAATAAAGATGATAAATCGGCTAGTTCTCGTAATTGAATATGGAAAGATTTAGCTGCTTCAGAGATAGCTAAATTTGATGATTTCACAACTGTTTCTGCCTGAATTACAATTGTCCCAGCGGCTAAATCACCAAGACGCTTTTCTCGGTTACTAAAAGTAATTAAAAAAGCACCAATAAATAAACTTTCATCAATAGGACGGAGTAAAGCTCGTAATGCTGCTTGTTGTAAACCCACAGGTCTACCATCATCTCGCACAACACGAATTTTAGCAATACGTTTACCTGGTGTTTGTCCTTGCCAAAGAGTTTCAAAAAAAACGAAATAACCTGTGTAAATAAAAAACAGACTTAATAGAGATATGGCTATCAACCACAAGCCGAAATTAGAGCCAAAAATACTCACTCCAAAATCAGTGACTTGCTGAAAAATAAATGCCCATATCAACGCAATTACCACTAAAGTAAAAGCCAAGATTAGATAGTCAATCATTAATGCTAAAGCCCGACTACCAATACCAGCCAGGGTAAATTCTATTTCCACACTTTCGGGTGTAGTGAATTTAATGCGATTAAAAAGGTGCATTATATTATATTTGAATTTAATTAAATATCGTGATCACGTAATCGCAAACCTAAACCTTCACGCCGACTTCTAAGATCATAATAAACCACAGCTTTCACTGTTTGCCAAAAAGGGAGAATTAATGCCCCACCTACAAAACTTAGTCCAAATGTTAACATGAATGAAATTATTGAAGAACTGAGAATATCTTCCTTTAGTAAAGTTGTCAAAATTAACTGAATAATAGTAGTAATGATTTGAATAATAAATTGGATGGGAATGGTAATTAAAAAACCAATTAAAGAAATTAAAAGAATCCTGAAAATATTTCCCTTAGTTAGTTCCCAACTCCGATTAATCGTTGAACTACCGTTAACATCATCTTCAATTGCTAGGGGAACATCTACTAAATAAAATCTAGTTCCTATCCATATAATCCCTGTAAAGACAATGATCATAACTAGCAAAGTTATTAAAATGATAATACCTGTATTAGCTGGATTTGCATCTTGTAATCCTCCTAATAATGCCGTTGGTATACCTATTAATAAACCACCAGTAATGAGAAATCCCAGAGTAATTCCTATACTAATGGCAAGCATGAGGATCATGTTAACAAAAAATTCCCACAAGCGGGAATTGACAAATCGTTTACCTGATGAAACACTTTCCGGTTGGTTAACTAATTCACCAAAAGCTAATCGAGAAATCAGGGCTGAAAGGGCATAAAATTTCACCCAACCGTAAATGGGAACTAGTAACCAAGCATAAGCTTTAAGAGCTATGAGAAAATATTTTTGGAGATGGGAACGGTACAATCGTATTCCCGCACTGACAACACTACCTACACTTAACGGTTGAATAGGATTAGGAGAACCAAAGTTTTCAGACATGGTGTTAATTTTTTCCTAAAATACGGCTCTTACTTTAAAGTTATTTTAAGCTAATCTGTACTAAGTATTTAGAAATTTTATGAATATTCAACGTTGGATAGGAAGACGAGAGGCTAATTGGCAGCGTTTGGATGCTTTGTTAAAAAAGGTAGAACAAAAACGCTTAAAGTCTCTGGGTTCTGCGGAAATCAGGGAATTAGCGAGTTTATATCGTTCCGTGGCGGCGGATTTAGCTAGGGCGCGTACCCAGCAAGTAGGTAAAACTTTAATTCAAAGTTTACAATCTTTGACAACTCGCGCCTATACACAAATTTACCAGGGTTCGCGGCGACAGGAATGGCAAGCGGCTAAGGAATTTTACCTATGGGGATTTCCTCAAGTGGTGCAGCAAACGTTCCTATACATTGCTACAGCCACCGCTATGTTTGTTTTTGGAGGCTTAATTGCTTGGTGGTATGCTTGGCAAGATCCGAGTTTTATGTCGTTGGTAGTACCGGAAAGATTAATTTCCCTGGTGCGAGATAAGCATGAATTATGGATGGGTTCGATTGTGGGAATTGAACCGTTAGCTTCTAGTAATATTATGATGAATAATATTCTTGTGTCTTTTGGGGCTGTGGCTGGGGGAATTACGGCGGGTTTATATACGATTTATTTATTAGTATTTAATGGGTTGTTTATAGGTGCTATTGGTGCTTTGGTAGGACAAAATAATCTAGCTTATCCGTTTTGGGCGTTTGTATTTCCTCATGGTGCTTTGGAATTACCTGCGATATTTTTTGCAGGAGGTTCAGGTTTGTTGCTGGCAAGGGCAATTTTATTTCCTGGTAAATATCGTCGTCTGGATGCTTTGAAGTTTTATGGTTCTTTGGCTGTACAATTGGTTTTTGGGATTGTGCCGATGTTGATTGTTGCTGGTTTAATTGAGGGTTTTTTCTCTCCTAATCCGATCATTCCAGATCCAATTAAATATTTGTTTGGGATGGGTTTGTTTGTGGTTTTGGTGAGGTATTGTAGTCGAAAGAAGAAAATATGAAAGTCTCACGCAAAGGCGCAAAGAGGAATATATAATTTACAGTTGATTCCTGGCTTTAAGTTGTAAATATCTATCAACTAATTGTTCGGAAATTTGATTTGCTGGTGCGTCAAGAACTAATACTCCTTTTTGTTTTAATTGGGCAAATGCCAGTTGTCTTTGTGCTAATAAATCTAGTGCAACTGCGCGAATATAAGATTGTGTGGCATCTTCAGTAAATGTATGTGCTAAATTATCAACTTGAGGATCTCGCAGGGTGACGCAAAAGGGTAAATAGCGGGGTGCGAGTCTGGTAAGGGCTGCGAGAAGTTCGGAGGAAGCGGTGATATCAACTAAGTCCGTAATGATGACTACGAGCGCTCTGCGGGTTTGTTGTTTGACGACGTGGGTAACTGCACCTAAATAATCAGATTCGAGTAATTCTGGTTGAATAGGGGTGAGTTTATCAATGAGTTGGTTGAGATGATTTTGTCCGCGTTCTGGAGGTATCCACGTATGTAATTTGTTGTCAAATACACCAACACCAACGCGATCGCCTCTATGCAATCCTGCCAATGCTAGGGATAATGTCGTATTTAAACCCCAGTCAAATCGTTGCAAACTTTGAACTTTTGCTGTCATCAATCTGCCACGATCTAGTAATATCAATAATGTTTGTTCTTGTTCTGGTTCTAAAACTCTAACTAGGGGTCCTGTATTACCATAAGCACGTCTTGCGGTAGCTTTCCAATCAATAAACCGCAAATCATCACCGCTGCGATAGTTCCGCAGTTCTGCAAATTCTGTACCTATTCCCATTTGCCGAGTTTTGCGGATAGAACCTGATGATTGTAATGTCAGACGAATGGAGAGCGATCGCAATCCTATTAAATCAGGATATACTTTTACCTGTGTACTGTGGGGAATTTGCCAATCATGCCACACTAACCCCCACATTCCTAACTGTCGCACTTGCATATTTCCCCAAGAAAATTCTCCCCTTTGATTTGGGTAAACTGTGTAAGTTAATTCTTGATTTTGATTAGCATTTATATTAGCTGTAACTGTGGTTGTAGAAACAGCAAATTCTTGTGGGTAATAATCGCGGATTTTAATAACTGCATCAATTTTCCCAGCTTGAACTTTTAATATAACTGGATTATCTCTACCAATAGATAAACGTAAAGGTAATTCGCGGGTAATTTCTACGCGCTTCGCTTTCATTCCCCAACCGTCAACTACCATTAAAATTAAAACGGTAATATCAAATAAACAAGTTATGATTATGGTTTGATAAATTCCCAAAATCATAGATAAAATTGGGGAAATAAATATTCCCGCAATTAATAAGAAATAAACTTTTTTGGAGGGAATCATGATTTTTGTTTCGCGCAAAGAGGCAAAGGAGCAAAGACGCAAAGAAGAAATGGATTCTGTTATCTAGGAACTGGAATTTGATTAATTACTGCTGCAACTACTGCATCAATTTGTAAACCATCTAGCATTGCTTCTGGTTTTAATAATAAACGATGACGTAATAAAGGTGAAGCCACTGATTTTACATCATCTGGGGTGACAAAATTCCTCCCTGATAACCAAGCTGCGGCTTGAGAAGTTTGCAACCAAGCACCAGCAGCGCGAGGAGATGCACCTAATGCTAAATCAGGATATTGACGGGATTTTCTGACAATTTCTAATAAATAATCAACTATTGTTTCTGATACTTGAACTTGTTTTACAGCTTGTCTAGCTTGTAAAATATCAGCTACTGTGGTGATAGGTTTTAGGTTGGCAATATCTGCACGTTTTGCAGTAAATCCAGACTGACGATTTAATAACATTTGTTTTTCGGCTGCTTGTTCTGGATAATCTACAATTAACTTAAACAAAAACCGATCTAATTGTGCTTCTGGTAAAGGATAAGTTCCTTCAAATTCTAAGGGGTTTTGGGTGGCAATTACCCAAAATAAATCAGGTAATGGTAAACTTTCTCCATCTAAAGTAACTTGCGTTTCTTCCATTGCTTCCAAAAGTGCAGCTTGGGTTTTTGGAGGAGTGCGGTTAATTTCATCTGCTAAAAGTATTTCTGTAAAGACGGGACCTTTTTTTAAAGTGAAATCGCGGGTATTTAAGTCAAAGATATTTGTCCCTGTAATATCTGACGGGAGAACATCTGGAGTTAGTTGAATACGACGAAAATCAGATTGGATTAATTGTGCCAATACTTTAACTAAGAGAGTTTTTCCTGTGCCGGGAACTCCTTCTAAAATGATATGTCCACCTGCTAATAAGGCAATTAATGTCTGTTTGATTAAAGCAGGTTGTCCGACAACCATTTGATTAATTGCTTTTCCCAGGTTAATTAAAACCGAATTATTAGTTTCACTCATATTTATCAATCACTCACAAAAAAAGGAATAAAAAAAAAGATTTCGAGAAATATCATATTCATCAAAACACTGATACCAATTTTAGCTGAAGCTGCACAAAACCAAAATCATCCCCATTTATCTGCGTTTATTTGCGTTCATCTGCGGTTAATTATTCTTAAAATATTATTCAGCTTCATCTTAATTTGGTATTAGAGTCAAAAAAGCCAGTATTTTTAATTGCCTCAAATATTCTGACTCCTAACTTCTGACATTTTCAGTTTCTCGCAAATTACGCCATTTCTCTAACCAGCTTATCAGTTCTCGTTCACTTATTCGACGTTTTTGTGATTGTAGTTGTAAGACTGCATTGAGTTTTTCTGTATTAGTTCCTGTTTGTTCTTCCCAGATTTTTAGTAAAACCTGATTGTCTAAAGGAATTTGACTCAAACCCAAAGTTTTCTGAAGTTGTATTTGTTCTTCTTTCCCTAGCATTTCGACAACAAAATCAGTAGATTCTGCTTTTTGTAAAACTCCCGCTAAAGCTTGAATATAAGCCTGACTGTTATCTATCACGGGTGTTTTTAAGGTTAATGATTTACCAAAGCGGCGATTTTCTGCCCAAATTAATGCCAATAATAGGACAATTAGCTGGATAAAGGCTGGTAATAGGGGAGTTTTTGCGAAATAATTTAATATACTATCTTCTCCTACTTTTTTCTGAATATCTTTATCTTTATAGCCATGTATATATTCATCTACAAATACTTTTTGACTATTTTTGCTGACTAAATCTGCTAATAATTTAAAATTACTGTCATTGTTTTGATAGGCATTAGCAGCTAAATATGGTGTTGTTGCTAAAATTACTTTGCCTTTACCAAACTTTTTCTGCCAAATTATTGTCCCAAATTCGTCTCCTAGTGTGATTTGTTCTTCCTGGGAAATATTATATCGGCGGCGGGTATCAATCTTGACTTTTCCGAAGGTTGATTGCTGCTGTGTACTAAATGCTGCTGCGGTTACTGGTTTTTTAATTCCTAAAATTACTAGGTTATTCCCTTTTGCTATCCATTCTTCTTGTTCTGAATATATTTCTATTTCTTGAAGGGTGCTATTAACTTGTAATAAAGTAATAGGGTTTTTTGTTGTTGGTAAATCACTAAATGGTTTTTGCCAACGTTGAATACTGATATTTTGATCTTGCATAAAAGCATACCACGCACCATAGCCATCAGGGCTGCGGTTATAAGTAGAACCACTAGTTATTTGGGTGTTGGGGGCTGCTATAGTGGTCAATAAGATGATCACTACTAAGGCAATTGCACCTAACCAAGCAATGCGCTGATTGCGTTTCATGATTTATCTGAATTAATATGGAAATTATTGATATTATTGATATTACAGCACTTCCCGGTGTTATGAGGTACGTATCTAGCGGGCAAGACTTGTACTGAGCTTGTCGAAGTATGCCCGCACTACAAGAGTTTCATGATTCAACTTTGTACCTCATAAGAGCGGAAACCGCTGTATTCATGATAATCGCTGGAATATTTGTTGATAAGCTTGCCAACACTGTTGATAATTTTCTGCTAACATTTCATGCTCACTAAAGCACAGTTGTTCATGGGTGGTGATTAATGTTTGATATGGTTGAATGAGAGTGACGGAGGATTTGAGTAATTGCAGATATTCTCCGTCTGTGCGGCTAGGTTGTTGCCGGGCGATCGCTTGTTCATGCAATTGCTGTAGCATTGCTAAATACACACAACGACAAGCCTCTGTGTAATTATACTGTTGGTGAAATTCCTGAGCTTGGTTTAACAGTAAGGCAATTGATGTTTCTCTAGAATCAGCTTTGGTTCTAAAACCTGGAGAATTACTCATTGCATTTAGCCAAGCATAGATATAAGGATTGAATTCTTGCCATAATCGCCAACCTATCCATACCACGAATAAACCCAATCCTAACCAAAATAGGATATTTAGTAATTCACCTAACCAGGGATTGATTGACCAACCAGGCGGTAATTCTGGTAAAGTTTTTTGAAACCGGGAAAATTGGTATTCTAGCCATTCCCCTACTTGTTGTTGGAATAAGGAAAATTCCCACACCCAATTTGTTTGTTCAAAAGCATCTGTAGTCATAAAACAGAATGGCTCAATCTATTATTCATTTACATTATTACTGCTAAAGCTAATTTAGTATAAAAGAGAATTTTGCAAATGACTATTTACTTTTATCAAGTTTCCCAGCCCTATGGTTGTTTTTCTAACTTTTCTCCCCACAGTATTAACATTGACGGTACTGACTGGCCTACCGTTGAGCATTATTATCAAGCACAAAAGTTTGTTGGTAGTCCCGATGCTCCCATTATACCTTTAATTCACGCTGCTGTTAGTCCTGAACAGGCCGCTGCTTTAGGGCGTTGTCCCTCTCGTCGTTTCCGTCCAGATTGGGAATTGGTGAAAACTCAAGTCATGCGGATTGGGGTACTACAAAAATTTATCACTCATGCTGATATTAGGGAAATATTATTAATCACAGGTGATGAAATGCTTATAGAAAATTCCCCTACAGACTGTTTCTGGGGCTGTGGTGCAAATCATACAGGAGAAAATCATCTCGGTAAAATCCTCATGAGTGTACGTGCAGAAATCCGCTCACAATTCTTGAAAAGATGAAAACCTTTGATACTGGTCGCTTGTATAAAATATTGTTTACTGAGAATATCATCAAAAAAAGCTGATATTATAAACAGAGGTTGCTATTTTACCACGTATTAATTCTGATGAAAAATAGAAAACAACAACATAATTGGCTGATGTTACTGGTAGGTAACGGCTATATAACTTTGTCTATTAGTATTCTGTTGTTTGGTTGTGTGAGTGCAGTTACTGACTCTAGCCGTGTTTTGGCAAAAGATGATTCCTCAAAAATTGCTCAATCTCCAGCAGCAACAAAGGAAAATGCAGAACGGCTTTTTGAAGAGGGAATGACACTTTATCAACAAGGATCAGCAGAGTCTTTGCGACAAGCAATTCAAAAATGGCAGGAGGCTAGATTATTGTATCGGGCTGTGGGCGATCGTAGTTGGGAAGCTACCACTCTCACTGGTATCGGTCGTGTCTACGATGCTTTAGGAGAAAAGCAAAAGGCGCTGGACTATTACAACCAAGCTTTACCCATACTTAGGGCTGTGGGCGATCGCCGTGGGGAAGCTATCACTCTCAATAATATCGGTCTTGTCTACGATGATTTAGGAGAAAAGCAAAAGGCACTGGACTATTACAACCAAGCTTTACCCATACGTCGGGCTGTGGGCGATCGCGGTGGGGAAGCTACCACTCTCAATAATATCGGTCTTGTCTACGATGCTTTAGGAGAAAAGCAAAAGGCACTGGACTTTTACAACCAAGCTTTACCCATACTTAGGGCTGTGGGCGATCGCCGTATGGAAGCTACCACTCTCAATAATATCGGTCGTGTCTACGATGCTTTAGGAGAAAAGCAAAAGGCACTGGTCTTTTACAACCAAGCTTTACCCATAAGTCGGGCTGTGGGCGATCGCGGTGGGGAAGCTATCACTCTCAATAATATCGGTCTTGTCTACGATGATTTAGGAGAAAAGCAAAAGGCACTGGTCTTTTACAACCAAGCTTTACCCATAAGTCGGGCTGTGGGCGATCCCTATTTAGAAGTTACCATTCTTGATAATATTCGTGCATTAGGAGGATTTTAAGTATAGGCTTTTAAAGCTCACTGATGTTTTTTGTTTGTAAAGTTTAATTGCAAAAATATCCAATCTAATTTAAAGTTGTTATTCTAATAGTTGAAGCCATTAGAGCTTCCCTGGCAGATACAACAGCTAGAGAGAAAGAAGAAGATAGAAAATGCAAGTTAGGTAAGAGGTGAAATTGCTGTTTAGTTCAAATCTGTCTCGTCAACAAACAACAACACCCAACGCGAAAGCTGATATTCCCTCAAATCAATGAAAATCAGGGGGCGCTGTAACTGGTTTCCATCCCTTATTGATCAAGTTGATGAAAGGTAGTACATCCCTGGCTAGAGTTAACAAAAAGAGGGATTCAACAAGCTAGTAGATGTCTGGGTGTTGTTGTTTGTAATATTATTCTAAAATTAAATATCAAGAGACAAAAAAATAGTGAAATACAGCACTTTCTGGTGTGATGAGGTACTTATCCAGCGGGCAAGATGGCCGCACTACAAGAGTTTCATAATTCAAGTTTGTACCTCATTAGAGCAAAATCTGCTGTAGAAAGTAATTAACTTTTTCCCCAAACAAATCATCACAGTTACATTGACATTAGACCTGCACACGTTACGCGCTATTTTCTTAGCGTGTTCAATCCGTTGCCGTACGGGCGAAGCATTCGCGCTGTTGAGTTGTCGGTTGGTCGCATAATTTTTATAAGCGAATGCTTCGCCCCTACTTTTTTGTAAATCGTTTATTATACAATATATACAAAATGTCAGTGCAGGATTTATCCTGCAATTAGCCTTCATCCCGCAGCTGTTGCACAGGTGTGTCCTCCTGAGTCGGACACGCCTTCAAGGGTTTTCGGCATTCTCCTTATAAAACTGATTGGTGCGAATACTTTGGACTGGAGTTTTAAATGACTATTACCAGCATTTCACAGACAAAACCTTTAACAGACAGAGAATTACAAAAAATTAACGCCTATTGGCGTGCAGCCAATTATCTCTCTGTTGGACAAATATACCTCCTTGACAACCCTCTTTTGAGAGAACCACTCCAACAAAAACACGTCAAACCTCGACTATTAGGACATTGGGGAACTACCCCAGGGCTAAACTTGATTTACGCCCACTTCAACCGAGTTATTAAAAAATACGACCTCAATGCAATTTACATAGCTGGTCCTGGACATGGTGGACCCGGAATTGTTGCCAATACCTACTTAGAAGGAACATATAGCGAATATTACCCCAACATCTCCCAAGATGAAGAGGGAATGCAAAAACTATTTAAGCAATTCTCCTTCCCTGGTGGTATTCCCAGTCACGTCGCCCCAGAAACCCCTGGTTCTATCCATGAGGGGGGGGAATTAGGCTATGCTTTAGTTCATGCTTACGGTGCAGTATTTGATAACCCTGATTTGATAGTTGCGGCGGTTGTGGGTGACGGAGAAGCGGAAACTGGACCTCTAGCAACTAGCTGGCATTCTAACAAATTTATCAACCCTGTTACTGATGGTGCAGTTTTACCAATTCTGCATTTGAATGGATACAAAATTGCCAATCCCACAGTATTAGCACGGATACCCCATGGGGAATTGGAAAGCCTATTTATCGGCTATGGCTATAAACCTTACTTTGTGGAAGGTTCTGACCCGGCGGAAGTTCACCAAAAAATGGCGGCAGTATTAGATACAATCATTCCAGAAATTCAAAGTATCCAAAGAGAAGCGCGGGTACATGGTTTCCAAGCACGACCGCAATGGCCAATGATTGTTTTACGCACTCCCAAAGGTTGGACTGGACCCAAGGAAGTGGACGGGAAGAAAACAGAGGGTTATTGGCGATCGCACCAAGTCCCTTTTAGTGATATAGCTGGTAAACCGGAACATCTGCAATTGCTGGAAGATTGGCTAAAAAGTTACAAACCTGAAGAACTTTTCGACACCAACGGTCAACTGATTCCCGAACTTGCAGAACTAGCCCCCAAAGGTCAGCGTCGCATGGGAGACAACCCCCACGCTAACGGCGGAATTTTGCTGCGTGACTTGAAAATGCCTGATTTTAGCAACTATGCTGTAGAAGTATTTAAACCAGGAACAGTTAACGCTGAAGCTACCAAAGTTACTGGCAAGTTTCTCCGTGACATCATGAAACTCAACGAAGAAAGCCGTAACTTCCGCGTTTTTGGGCCTGACGAAACCGCCTCAAATCGTTTAGATCCTTTATTTGAAGTGACAAACCGCGCTTGGGATGCGGAAACTCTCCCGGAAGATGACCATTTATCACCGGACGGTCGAGTTATGGAAATCCTCAGCGAAACCAATTGTCAAGGCTGGTTAGAAGGATATTTGTTAACAGGTCGTCATGGTTTCTTCTCCTGTTATGAAGCCTTTATTCACATCATTGATTCCATGTTCAACCAACACGCCAAATGGTTGAAAACAACTCGGCATATTACTTGGAGAAGACCAATTGCATCTTTAAATTATCTTCTCACTTCTCATGTTTGGCGACAAGATCATAATGGTTTTTCTCACCAAGATCCTGGCTTTATTGACCACGTAATTAACAAAAAAGCCGAAATCATTCGTGTTTATCTACCACCTGATGCTAATACTTTGCTATCAGTAACTGACCATTGTTTAAGAAGTCGTAATTATGTCAATGTGATTGTGGCTGGTAAACAACCTGCATTACAATATTTAGACATGGATTCGGCAATTAAACATTGTACTAAAGGTTTAGGAATTTGGGAATGGGCTAGTAATGATCAAGACAGTGAAACCGATGTAGTTATGGCTTGTGCTGGAGATGTTCCAACTTTGGAAACTTTAGCGGCTGTGGATATTTTACGGCAAAATTTCCCAGATTTAAAAGTGCGAGTTGTTAATGTTGTTGATTTGATGACTCTACAGCCAAAAAGTGAACATCCTCACGGTTTAAATAGTAAGGATTTTGATACTATTTTCACAACTGATAAACCAATCATCTTTGCATTTCATGGTTATCCTTGGTTAATTCATCGTCTCACCTATCGGCATACAAATCATCAGAATATTCATGTGCGTGGTTACAAAGAAGAAGGAACAACAACCACACCTTTTGATATGGTGGTAATGAATGATTTAGATAGATTCCATTTAGTTATGGATGTGATTGACCGTGTACCAAAATTAGGTTCTCAAGCAGCTTATGTAAAACAAAAATTGCAAGATAAGTTGATTGAACATAAGCAATATATTCAGAAACACGGTGAAGATATGCCAGAAATCCGCGATTGGACTTGGCCATATTAATAATTGAGTTAAGCTGATTTTATAGGTAAGGGTTTAGCACTGCTAAACCCCTACACATGAGATAACAATAAACAATTTATTTTTCTATTGATGCTGCAAAAGTTGTCCCTATTTCTCTGAATAATTTAGTATTTTATAATTAGTTTTTTGTAAAATTATAAGGAAGAACGCCGAAAACCCTTGAAAATGTGGCTGACTCAGGAAGCCACATTTGGGCTTTAGACAAGGGATGAAGGCTAGTACCGCAGGGCGGAAGTCAAAAGTCAAAAGTCAAAAGTCAAAACTAATATACAGTAGGCTTTTTGGCGATTGAATATGGTTGCTTTATTTACGCCGTGATGTACTAGTTGCTTTCCTTTATCCTGCATTGACGTTAATTTGAAAATTTGAAATTATTTCAAATTTTCATCCATATTCGTGATACAATTAAATCGTCACTAAAGACATAAAAAGCTACCGAGGGACTCTCGGAAAGTTACGCTTGTCAGATATGATTTCGCCCGCCAGGGCAAACGAAATCAGGGCAAGAACCCAAATATTTAAGGCAATGCCTGAAACTGGGATAACTGAGGGATATAGACTGAAACTCTCTATAGAATCTCCGCGTCTTTAGACCGGAGAGTGTCAAAATTATCTATTTTCTAATATACTTCTCTCGACAATAGGTAATAGCCCAAATTAGCAACTATTACCCATTATCAAGAATTAAATTAACCCAATAAACCTTGGATTAATCCAGAATTACTGGTTAAGAAGAAAGCGACTACTGCGCCACCGATACCACCAATCAAGAAAGCACTGGTGAAATTATTCCAGCTTTCCTTAGAGTTAAAAGCATCAACAGGAGGATTGGGTACAGCAATACTAGCAAGAGCTTTACCAGGGTTGCTGTTAGCATATAGGGATAGGCAAGCTGTCAAAATTACAACCAATCCAATACTACCCAACAAACCAGCTAAGGTAGCATTGGGGGCATTGCGTAAAGGACCTAATCTATGGAAAGGTCCAAATAGTAAATAACCATGAGCCATACCGACTTCCAAACCGCGTCTAAAAGGATTTAGACCGGGGCGATAAGCTGGTAAGTTGCTAATAAACCACTTCACCAAAGGAGCGGAATTGATGGGGGTTTCTAGATCGCCTTTTTGTGGATCACGTGCTGCTATTGCCATAACTTTTCGATTCCTTGGATCACTAGGTAAGTTTTTGATGAGCTTACTGGTTGAGTCATGTTGTTTGCTCGCTTTTAAATGAGAAAGATGGCATTTTTCATAAAAATTAATTTTGCCACTTTCTCATTTAGAAAAGTATGAAACCCGCAAACAGTGGACAACATGACGAGTTTCATACATTAGTGAAGATTGCTAATTTGAGTGATATTTTCACCTAACTAGGTTTGATAACTCAATGAGACAATCTACAAGCAAAAGCTAATTTACTTAACTTTTGTAAACCGGATTTTCAACCTATAGGGGGTGGAAAAGGAGGTCAGGGAAGAAGCGATTAAATTCAATCAAAATCCCGGCTGTGATTGTCAACCAGATAGTTGCTGCAACGGGAGCAGTGGAAATGAATGTAATCAAGTAGTTGGTTTCGTTACCTTTTTCAGCCATGAATTTAGTCTCCAGAATGAGTGATTGAAAACAAATGAATTAACGTGGCGAAACGGTAATTTCTGAATCCTTCGCGGTTAATTCGCCGGAGAGCAATTCCTTGATTGCTGCTGCGGGCCAAGCAAAACCGGAGGTGATGATAGGTAGAGCAATACCCAAATCAATTTGGATTTCTTTTTGCTCCGCATCTGATCCTGTTTTGATTGCTTGGAGATAAGCACGGCCTACCCAACCAATCCAACCAGCAATGTAGAGGAAGAGAATACTAGGGATTAAAAAATCACCAGCATGATCAAGACTGCCATCTACAATCAAGTGAGGATAACCTTCAGGGCCACAGAGCGCCTGAGAATAACGTTCAAACCGCTTTTTGCCAGATTCGGGGTCAGTGGTGGTGTTGCGGGCATTTAGTGCTAGCTCTTGAAAGGCGGGAGAGTCTTTACAAGGAACAAGGTTTGCGCCTAGTGCATTAGCTTCAGGAGCAAAATTGAACCAAAGAGTCATCACCAAAAGCAAAGCAAACAATCGTCTCATGGAGTTGTTTCCTTTTATTACAAAACGAGAAGTTTCTTGTACAAAACGAAGCGGCTTGTACAGTCTTTATTTTAGATAACTAGGAAGTTATCATACTCTTGGCTGGGAACTGAGTAAAGTTTAAGTCAACAAAAGTTAAAGCTTCTCAATCAAAAGATAGGGAAGCAGGGTAGGAAGCAGGGAGCAGGGGGCAGGGGGAGATATGAGAGAATGTATATTGCCAATTACCAATTACCAATTACCAATTCAATTACCCATTCTATGACAACCGTTCTAGCCATTGAAACCAGTTGTGATGAAACTGCTGTTGCAATTATTAAGAATCGTGAAGTGTGTAGCAGTATTGTTGCCTCACAAATTTCTATTCATCAACAATATGGTGGGGTAGTACCAGAGGTGGCCTCACGTCAGCATTTAGAAACGCTGAATTATGAAATAGAGCAAGCGATGGAGTCTAGTCATCTAGATTGGAGTCAGATTGATGGGATAGCTGCCACCTGTGCGCCTGGACTAGTAGGAGCGTTGCTGGTAGGATTAACGGCTGCCAAAACCCTGGCAATTGTCCATGATTTGCCTTTTTTGGGAGTGCATCACCTGGAAGGTCATATTTACGCGACTTACTTGAGCCAGCCAAGTTTAAATCCTCCCTTTCTTAGCTTACTTGTTTCCGGCGGTCATACAAGCTTGATTTATGTGAAAGATTATGGTATATACGAAACCCTGGGAGAAACCCGTGATGATGCGGCGGGTGAGGCTTTTGACAAGGTGGCGCGGTTGTTGAAACTGGGTTATCCCGGTGGACCAATAATTGACAAACTGGCACAAACTGGCAATCCCCAAGCCTTTGCATTACCGGAGGGCAAAATTTCTTTACCAGGTGGGGGTTATCATCCCTATGATTGTAGTTTTAGCGGATTAAAGACAGCGGTATTACGTTTAGTACAGCAGTTGGAGAAAGAGGGCAAAGAAGTACCAATTGCCGATGTAGTGGCTAGTTTCCAGGATACTATAGCGCGATCGCTAACCAAAAGAGCGATCGCCTGCGCTCGGAACTATGGATTAGATACCATTACTGTAGGTGGTGGCGTAGCAGCTAATAGTGGACTGAGAAAGCATTTACAAGCAGCAGCCAGTAAACATAACTTGCGGGTTCTATTCCCCCCCTTAAAATTTTGCACTGACAACGCCGCCATGATTGGCTGTGCAGCCGTTGAACACCTATCACGTGGCAGAACTTCTCCACTCACATTAGGAGTCCATTCCCGGCTCTCACTGAACCAAGTCATGCAGTTATACGAAAATTAATTCAGGAGTTCAGGAGTTCAGGAGGAAGGAGGAAGGAGTTCAGGAGGAAGAAAGAAGAAGGAAGAAAGAAGAAGGAAGGAAGAAAGACAACTAACAACTGACAACTGTACGGGCGAAGCATTTGGAGAACTATTTTTGGCAATGACCGATAATTTATCTTCCAAATGCTTCGCCCCTACTGACAACTGACAACTAACAACTGACAACTAACAACTAACAATTGACCGAATATGTTCAGCTACGGCTTCTGGCTGCTCTAACATAGCTAGATGTCCACAATCAGGAATTTCAATCACATTATCGCCAACGGATTGGAAAAGCCAATGAAAACTTGCTAAATGGCGGATATATTTGGGTTCCATCACCTTATCGTCAGCGCCAGCTAAAAAATAGACTGGCTGCTTTAATTTTGAGACTAATTGGGGTAAACAGTTAATTTCTGCTTCCGTAGTCGAGTCAAAAAGAGTTCCCAAAGCAGCTTCTGAATCAGCAACAATAAAATCAATCAGTCGTTGACGCGCCCAATATCGGTCTAAAGGATGTAATACACTAGCTTTAGTAAACAACAAATCAATCAAAGGCATTTGTGAAAGCCAACGAGGACGGACTTGTAAAAATTTTTGCCCAGCCGCACGAAATTGCTCAAACGCTTCTTTCAGATAAATCCCACCGCCTGCATTAATACAAATTACACCTTTAACACAATCAGGTAATTGAGTCGCTGTCCATAGAGCAATAGTGCCACCCAAAGAATGACCAATTAGCCAAGCACTAGAAATATTCAGGTGTTGGAGAAGCACAGCCAAATCCCGAGCATAAGCAGATGGAGAGTACATAGAATCCAAAGACAAACTAACCATACTAGAGTCTGTAGCAGTCAGTTCTATATCTGATGTCACCTGGGACTGTGATTCACCAAACCCTCGCAAATCGTAAGATAAACACTGTAAATCTACCGATAGACGAGAAATCACAGGTTGCCAATATACGCTACTATTTAGCCAACTGTGGATAAATACTAAAGTATGGGGGCATGATGTGGGAGCAGTTAGCTCATAAGTATGTGGAACGCCTAATATTTCTATTGTTGCCATAATTAAATATCGTCCCCTCAATAGTGGGTGCGACTCAATACAGGTTTTTGGTAGTGCGGGCATCTTGCCCGCGTGAGCGAGACGCTCACACTACAGTTCATCATTGTCTGTTTATAAAAGCAGCAGCGGGTAAAATTGTCACTCAAGCGGGAAAGATACTTGAATTTCGGAAAATTTTTGCCTTTGGGTGAGTTTTATGGAGTAGTGTGAAAACAAAATGCTAGAGTTGAGAGTGATTGGGAAGAAACACCTCATAACTAGCTGTGAGTATTACAAACCGCTAAAACACCTAGAATATTTCTAGTGGATTGGCAAGCAATGATCATAGTGATGTTAAATGTGAATCAACACTTTTAAAAAGTGGAAACCAATTTTAGTCATACTACCCGAACTGCATTGGCATGGGTTTTTGGAAAACTTGGTTTAGCACTCCTGAATCTTTAGCGGCAAATAAAAACACTGCTGTTAATGAGCATACAGCGGAAGTTGATGGTAATTCTAGTGTAGGTAAGGATCAAATCATTTTCAGTACGGAAAGAGATATTGACCTTTATGAACTCGAAGAACTCTGTGATGCAGTTGGCTGGTCACGTCGCCCCCTTAGAAAAGTAAAAAAAGCTATTGAGCATAGTTTTCTCGTGGCCTCTATGTGGCAAGTACGAGGAAATAAAAAGCGTTTGATTGGTTTTGCCCGTGCTACCTCAGATCATGCTTTTAATGCCACTATTTGGGATGTAGTTGTTCATCCTGATTTTCAAAGTAGAGGTCTAGGTAAGGCATTAATGAAATATGTCCTCAAAAAACTTAGGAATGAGGAAATTAGTAATGTCACTCTTTTTGCTGACCCTCATGTTGTAGATTTCTATAAGACGATGGGCTTTATGTCAGATCCTGAAGGTATAAAAGGAATGTTTTGGTATCCTCAGTGATAAACGTGGCTGGGGTTTGGGGATTAGGGAACTAAGTATATTTCCCTAAATCTGATTTTTCTGGATTATTGGGTTTGCATTTATTCTTTTTTGTGATATGATAGTCGAGATGAGCCAAAAGAACATAATTTGATTTATGTGAAGATTGGTTCCTGTGACTTTACGGGATGTAGCGCAGCTTGGTAGCGCGCCTGCTTTGGGAGCAGGATGCCGCAGGTTCGAATCCTGTCATCCCGATTTGTGAGATATAAGAACGCCACCCCCAAATTATTGGGGCAACCACGGGGGGTTTGCCCCTACGTGGGGAAATTTTCGGGGTTGTTGGGATGGAGGGTGTCAACATCCCATAATATTGGATTATCTCTTATATATTCTCGTAAGCGATCGCATGATTTTTCGTTACGAATAATGTGTTCATAATAATTGCGTTGCCATAGTCTCTTTTCAAAAGCTGGCCATTCCTTTTCATAAACACCATAACGATATTTAGTAGTGGTTAAAGACTTAAACCTATGAACAACATCTCCTAATTTCATTGAACAATTAGGTTCAAGAATAATAATGCCATGAATGTGATTAGCCATCAAAACGAAAGCATCAATATCAATTCCTTGGTAATGGGTAGGAATTTCATCCCAAACAGTTTGTACCATTTCTCCTGCGGGTGAAGGGTACATGATACCTTCTTGAATATTACCAAAGAGCGATCGCCTCTGGTTAATACAAATAGTCACAAAATACGCCCCTGCCTGAGAATAATCATATCCTTTCAGGCGAATAGAACGACGACGATGAACATTAGGATTATACGCCATAAAAACAAATAACATCCGTAGGGGCAATCCCCCCGTGGTTGCCCCGATCATCATTGGTTACACCGATAATTATCGGATTAATGATCAATTTTACATGGGTTTTGATGTAATGCGATCGCCCAAATAATCAATTTATTGATCAATACAAATATCGGGTTAACCAAATGATTACCACAAATATTAAGGCAATCGCGTGGTAATTATAAATATCGGGGCAACCACAGGGGGATTGCCCCTACACACATACTACACGAAAACCGTTGTCGTTGAGGCTGTCGCCCTCGAAAAGGTAGCGTAGAGTATTGAAGTTGGGATAGCCAGCAGCGCAATTATTACTATCCTAGTACAAACTACCCCCACGCGGTAACTTGTTGCTTTGTAAAGCATTAACATACCCATTGCCATTTTTAGGTAAATTAGCAACATTACTTGTCCAGGAGTCAGCACACCATTCCCGAACATTGCCGTGCATATCCACTAAACCCCAAGGATTAGTGTGGGTATCCTCTTTTTCTATCACAGAATAGGTTTGACTACCTGAATTATCTGTGTACCAAGCGTGTTCTTTTAACTCGCTGTCATTATCTCCAAACCAGAATTTTGTGGTTGTACCAGCGCGACAAGCATATTCCCATTGGGTTTCACTAGGGAGGGTAATTTTCACGTTAATTCCCTGTTTGTTGAGGTGTTCGTAAAGGAATATCATTATTAATTCCTTGCCATATCAATTTGAGCCTAACCTGAAAATATTCATGGGTAACAACATTTCGCATATCACCCATTAATAGCCAAGGAATTTCCGGGTAACGTTTCTTTCTATCTTCAGGAATATGTTTAGAGGCTTCACCAATAATCATGTAGTCATAAAGTACGGCTTTGACGATAACCTTATTTTCGCAAAATGTTTCAAAACTCAGTCCTGCTGTACAGTCCCTAATTGTACAGGTGGAGTCAAGAATATCCTGAATACGAACCAGCCAATTTCTAGAAGACATAGACAATATCCTCTAGTATTGGTTGGCGCAAATGTTCGCGTAAAGCATCTTTTGTTCCCATATCTACCGGACATTTTAATAAATCTTGAATATAGAGTTTAGCTTCAATAAACTGAAATAAACTCATTGATTCGGATAATTCTGCTAATAAATCCACATCACTATCAGAACGAGCTTCATTACGAGCAACAGAACCAAATAATTCAAGGGATCTTACTCCTAAGTCTTTTAATTCTTGTTGATGTGTTCTGAGAATTTGTAAAACTTCTTCACGGTTCATAATTTAGTATTTCTCCTTATTTCTCCATTTTATTTGGAAGTCTCCTACTATCTTTCTAAATCTTTTATTTCCTTGGGAACTCCCGCTGTTAAAACCTCATTTCCTTCTTCAGTAACTAATACGTCATCTTCAATGCGAATCCCAATTCCTACCCAGCGAGGATCAATTTCCGGTTGGTCTTCGGCGGGTTTGGTATCCGGTACAATATAAAGTCCTGGTTCTATGGTTAGCACTTGGCCAGGTTGTAAGGTTTGGGGGTTTTCTCCATGTTGATAAACGCCGACATCATGGACGTCTAAGCCTAACCAATGACTGGTGCGGTGCATATAAAAGGGTTTATATTTTTCCTCTGCGATTAATTTATCAATTTCTCCTTTGAGTAAACCCAGTTCAACTAATCCTTCTGTTAAAATTCGCACGGCTGCATTATGAGGTGCATGGAAGGAATTACCCGGTTTTACTTCTGCTATTGCTTGTTTTTGTGCTGCTAATACTATTTCATATAATGCTTTTTGTTCGGGTGTGAATTTACCACTAACGGGAAATGTGCGGGTAATATCAGAGTTGTAATAACCATAAGCACAACCTGCATCAATCAAGAGTAAATCATTGGCTTGCATTTGACAGTTGTTTTCAATGTAATGCAGTACGCAAGCATTCTTACCTGATGCGACAATAGAAGGATAAGCTGGTCCCATTCCCCCCCGTAACCGGAAAATATGTTCTATTTCGGCTTGGATTTCATATTCATACCGTCCTGGTGCGGTGGTTTGCAAAGCATAATTATGAGCTTCTACGGCAATTTCTACAGCTTGACGCATTAAATCTAATTCTGTTTTGCTTTTATATAACCGCATGGTGTTGAGGACAGTACCAGGATCAACTATGGATGTGGGTCCTGTACCACGTTTGGGATAGGTGCGGAGTAAGTTTTGATAATGTTGGAGAATTTTGTCGTTGAAATTGCGATCGCGTCCTAAATGATAATAGATACAATTGGCTTTTTCTAAATATTGGGGTAACTTTTCATCTAACTCCGCAATGGGGTAAGCTACATCTGCACCATAAAATTCCTTAGCTGCGTCTATTCCACAACGATAACCACTCCAAACTTCCCTTTCTCGGTCTTTGGGTTGCACAAATAAGATAAACCGATGTTCTGGATGATGTGGTGCTAATACTGCGACTGCTTGGGCTTCGTTAAAGCCAGTTAGGTAAAAGAAATCACTATCTTGACGATAAATATACTCGACATCGTTATGCATTACTGCCGTCGGCGCACTTCTAAAAATCGCTGTACCACTGCCTATTTTCGCCATTAACTGCTCACGACGTTGCCGATATTCTGTTTGCATAGTTGATTTATTGATAGTGTTGTTTTTGGCTTTAACAATTATAGACTACTGATAAATGTTGTCAGGAAAATTGTTAATTTTAGTTATTTTAACCAATTTTTAATTTCCTTGACAATCCATGAGGACTTTTAGGGATGAGATTGTCAAGAAAACAGGATTTCATTTTTAAATGATGACATTGATAAACAGAATATAAAATATTTTTTGATTGTTTAGATATTACTTTCAAATTTCAAAGTTAGTGTTGATAAACATTATGAAAATGTCTATAAATAATGACATTCAATCAAAACAATTAAACAAATGTTTGTTGTTTACAGAATCTTCATGAAAATCAACTTAAAAATGGATATTAATTACTCATAAAAACAAGTCATGCCTGATCAATTATCTTTAGATACAAGAAATTACGGTTTACAAGCTCAAAATAAAATCGAGCAAGCATCACCTCTTGAAGATTTAAATCCTTCATCTTTTAGCGTTAGAAGTTCTTCTGTTTCTGCATTAGCAGATCCATTAGTACCAACAAATCCATTAGCTCAAATCCCCATTGGAGGCAGTGCTAACCCTAATCCTAATCCTTATTTAACCAGTGCAGCCATTGTTCCTGATTTTAATGGTGATGGTAAAACAGATAAACTTTGGGTAAATGCTCAAACAGGTGAAATTTTAGTTCGCTTGATGAACGGAACACAAGTTTTAGAACAAGCTTCTTTGGGTAAATATGACTTAAATACCTGGGACTATAAAACTGCTGATTTTAATAGCGATAATAAGACTGATTTCTTATTACGCAATAAAGCAACTGGTGAAAATGTAATTGTGCTAATGGATGGCGCAAAAGTCTCTAGTTTCTTGGCTTTAGATCGAGTTGATCCAGGTTTTACTGCTAGTATTGGCGATTTCAATGGCGATCGCAAAACTGATATTTTCTGGAATAATGCCACTACTGGTGAAAATGCTATTTGGGAAATGGATGGCACAAAAGTAGTTAGTGCAAATGTCCTAGAAACTACAACTCCAGGATTGACTGCAACCATTGTTGATTTTGATGGTAATGGTAAGAGTGACATCTTCTGGCGCAATTCCACCACAGGTGCAAATACCGCTTGGTTTATGGATGGCAGCCAAGCCACCAAGTATGATCTCCAATCTCAAGATGCTTCTTGGACTTCTACTCTTGGTGATTTTAACGGCGACTTCAAAACTGATGTTTTGTGGCGCAATACCGCTACAGGCGAGAATAAGATTTGGACAATGAATGGCGTTTTTGTGACTGAAGGTACTGTCAGCACATTGGGTACAGATTGGAGTGCGAGAATTGGCGATTTCAATGGCGATGGTAAAACTGACATCTTCTGGCACAATGCGACTAGTGGGGCAAATACTGCTTGGTTAATGGATGGTACAGCGGTAAGTTCTGAAGCTTTCCTACCTAGCAATACTCCTGGTTTGACAGCATCTTTAGGTGATTTCAATGGTGATGGTAAGACTGATATTTACTGGAGAGATCAACAAACATCCGCAGATAAAATCTGGACTATGAATGGAACTTTAGCGACTGAAACTCCTGTTGCTGATGCAGATAAGCTAACTCCAGAATGGTATACAGGTTGATTTGGTAATGGGTAATTGGTCTATTATCAATTGACTAAGACTTTCTGAATTTATATTCAGCGATCGCTTTCCATGATTTTACTGGAAGCGATCGCTTTTTTGTGACAAGTTCTATTTTTTCATCACTAGAAGATATAGCAGGAGTCTCATCAGCATTAAAACTTAGTGGCTAATGACTCCATATTAATGGTTTATACCACGTTTATTTTGATAACTATAGTGATTAACAGTATATAAATCTACAAATGTAGAAAAATTTTTAGGGAAAAGACTTGCTTTTTCAAAAAACCTATGAAATACTTTCCATATATTGTACGAAATACCGACCGACAAACCGGAGTTTAATTTGAACTGGTATAAATATCTTCCAGTCCAAAGCAAATTTCATTTTGTACGGAAACTTTAACGATTAATAGCGAGGAATCTATGCCTAGTTTTAAAGGTGCTTATGACACGCCAGGTGCTGCTTACCGTGTCCAGGTGGTAGGCAACTTAGCCTACGTAGCTGATTTTGATTCAGGATTGCAAATTCTCGACATCAGTAATCCTGCCGCTCCTACCCTCAAGGGCAGTTATGATACTCCTGGAAATGCTAGGGGTATTCAGGTAGTAGGCAATTTAGCTTACGTAGCTGATCAGGCTTCAGGGCTACAAATTATTGATGTCAGTAATCCTGCTGCTCCTACTCTCAAAGGTGCTTATGACACTCCTGGACTTGCTTATCGTGTTCAAGTAGTAGGCAACTTAGCCTACGTAGTTGATGATACTACTGGATTAATAATCCTCGACATTAGCACCCCCAGTAACCCTATTCTCAAAGCTACTTATGATACTCCCGGTTCCGCGAGAGGTATCCAGGTAATAGATAATTTAGCTTACGTGGCTGATTTTGCTACTGGATTAATAATCCTCGACATTAGCACCCCCAGTAACCCTATTCTCAAGGGTACTTATGATACCTCTGGTGCTGCTAATAGTGTCCAAGTGATAGGTAACTTAGCTTACGTAGCAGATAATGACAAAGGACTGCAAATCATTGATGTTAGCAATCCGTCCGCTCCCACACTCGTTGGCACTTATGATACTCCTGGAACTGCTCGGAGCGCTCAGGTAGTAGGACGGTATGCTTACGTGGGTGATGGTCCGACAGGACTGCAAATCTTCGATATCAGCAATCCTAGCAACCCCACCCTTGTGTCTACCTATGATACCCCTGGAACTGCTAGAGGTGTTGAATTGGTAGGACTAAACGCCTATGTAGCTGATGAGGCTACAGGAGTGCAAATTATTGATGTGAGTGAGTTCGATAATAACCTTATCGGTAACAGTGGCAATAACACCCTTAGTGGCTTTGCTGGTAACGACACCCTAGATGGTGGTTTAGGTACTGATACCTTGATTGGTGGTTTAGGTGATGATATCTACATTGTAGATAGCACCACGGACACCATTACGGAACTTGCCGGCGGTGGTACAGATACCATTCAATCTAGCGTCACCTTCACTATTGCCACCCTAGCCAACATCGAAAACCTGACCCTGACAGGAACAACTGCGATTAACGGTACGGGAAATGCAGGCAATAACATCATCATAGGTAACAGTGGTAATAACAAGCTTGATGGTGGTGCTGGTAACGACACCCTAGATGGTGGTTTAGGTACTGATACCTTGATTGGTGGTTTAGGTGATGATATCTACATTGTAGATAGCACCACAGACACCATTACGGAACTTGCCGGCGGTGGTACAGATACCATTCAATCTAGCGCCACCTTCACTATTGCCACCCTAGCCAACATCGAAAACCTGACCCTGACAGGAACAACTGCGATTAACGGTACGGGAAATGCAGGTAATAACATTATCACAGGTAACAGTGGTAATAACTCTCTTGATGGTGGTATAGGTAACGACACTCTTAATGGTGGTGCTGGTAATGATACTTATCTCTTCGCCATCCCTGCCACTGGACTAGGTAGCGACACCATTACAGACGCGTCGGGTATAGATACAATTAGCTTTGCTGGGACTGCTGCTACAATAGGTGTCCGTGTGAATCTGGGTGTCACAACCTCTCAAACCGTTGCTAATACTACAAAAATCACATTAACTGCGGTAGATGCCATTGAAAACGCCATTGGTGGTTTGGGTAATGACCGTCTCATCGGTAATACTCTTAACAACCGCTTAGACGGTGGCGCTGGTAATGACACCTTAGCTGGTGGTGCTGGTAATGACACTCTTGTTGGTGGTCTGGGTACTGACAACTTAGTTGGTGGTGCTGGTAATGACCAGTTCGTATTCAATGGTGCCACAGCTTTTAGTGCAACAACTTTTGGTTTAGACAACATCGCTGACTTTAGCGCGGGTGACAAGATAGTTTTGAGCAAGACAGTATTTGCGGCTTTATCCAGTGTTGCTGGTGCCGGATTTAGTGCTGCTTCAGACTTTGCCGTTGTTACAGATGATGCTGATGCAGCAAATAGCAGCGCTAGTATTGTTTATAATGCAGTCTTAGGTAGCCTCTTCTATAACCAAAATGGTATTGGTGCTGGTTTTGGTACAGGTGCTGAGTTTGCATCTGTAAGTATCCTCGATGCTCCTACTTTGGTTGCTAATGATTTCATAATTACCGTTTAATCTGGAGTTATTACTTACACTCAGATTTTTCACAAGCAATAACTTACTTGATTAATTATACTGAGGCGGGGAGTTTTACTTCCTCGCCTTTTTTTGATCGCTTTTTAGTAGCGGGTTAGAATTGATATCAAAACTTATAACTCAAAACCTGAATTTCCGTATTTTCCGGCAAACTCTTAGAATTAATCGCTACAGAATCATTATTACTCCGGCGAATATTAACACCCTGCATCAAAGTCAGAAAATCATCTACTGGGGTAATATCACACTCTTTAGCATCAGCGGCTTGAGTGCGGTAATGGGTAGGAATAACTAATTTAGGATTTAATACTGCAATAGCGTCCTTTGCTTCTTGGGCATTGTAAGCTTTAGCACTACCTCCCACTGGTATAAATAGCACATCGGGGCGACCCATGAGGATTTTTTGTTCTAGGGTAATTGGTGCAGCAGAACCCCCTAAGTGCAGCAGATTAATTCCACCTTGGTTCAATTTCCAAGCTATATTTTTCCCAAATTGTTGTCCATTTTTACGATCATGGTCTGTGGTAATTCCCTGAAACTTAACGCCGCGAAACTCATAGACACCGGGCTGATAAACTAATTTGGGATTTCCTGATATTTTATCTATTGCCCCTTCATCTAACAATTGACTACTAATTAATACCAAATCTGATGGAACATTTGGGGGACGGTATTTAGCTGTACAGCCCAAATTACTAAAGGGATTGATGAGAATTTTGACATTACCATTGGTTAATAAAAAGCAAGTATGTCCTAACCACTGAATTGATACACCACTAGATTGGGCATTTACTGGAACTGGATCAACCAAATTAGTCACTACAGCCGTCACTAAACCCGCCCCAGCGTAGCCTATCAATTGTCGTCGTTTCATAAAAATACTCGCTTTACAAAGTTCGCAGAAAATTTCTCAGTAATTCCTTACCCAAAGCAGTTAGGACACTCTCCGGATGAAATTGGACTCCTTGAATGTGAGGATAGTTCCGGTGTCTCACGCCCATAATTGTGCCATCTTCTACCCAAGCCGTAATTTCCAATACTTCTGGGCAAGTTTCGCGCTCAATAACTAAACTATGATATCTGGTAGCGGTTAAAGGATTTTCTAAACCTTGAAAAATTCCTATGCCTGTGTGCGATACCAAAGAGGTTTTTCCGTGCATCAATTCTGGGGCGGAAACAATTTTACCTCCGAAAACCTGACCAATACTTTGATGTCCTAAGCACACGCCTAGAATTGGGAGTTTATCTCCTAATTGGGCGATCGCATTCAGGGAAACTCCCGCATCATCTGGACGACCAGGACCAGGGGAAATCACCACTGCATCGGGGTTTAATACCCTAATTTCATCTACAGTAATCTTATCGTTCCGCACCACTTGCAGGTCATTGGCAACTGGGAAATCTACTGCTAATTCTCCCAGGTATTGTACCAAGTTATACGTAAAGCTATCGTAATTATCAATGACTAATATCACAATTTTTACCTAATTTCATTTAAAAATATCAAAAATGTTCCCTGAAAACGTCTCTACTATTCACAATCTACCATTTAAAAAGTAGACAGAATTAATGTTGTTAAAGGAGGCAATATTAGTGTAGAGGCAACCAATAATGCGACTAAAGCTGAGACAAGTACAGCACCAGCAGCGCAGTCTTTAGCAACTTTTGCCAACTCATGATAAGACTGTTTTACCGTTAGATCTACAATTGACTCAATAGCAGTATTGACTAACTCTAAGGTTAAAACTAAACCGCTGGTAACAGCAATTATGGATACTTTCATTGTCTCTAACCGTAAAAATACACTTAAACCAATCGCTAAAGCGCAGACGGCTACATGAATCCGAAAATTCCGTTGAGTCTGAAAAGCGTAAGTAATTCCAGCCCAAGCATACTTAAAACTAACAAATAAATTAGAGGCAATTTGCCAGGAAAGTTCCCTATCTTTGGACACAAGCGTTGGTAAGCTATTATTGGTTGGTGATGACGAAACTTTTGGGGACATAGAGACAAGAATGTGGGGGTAGTGGGGGGAGTGGGGGAGTTGGGGAGTGGGGGAGTTGGGGATGTGGGGGAGTTGGGGAAGATTAATATTTATGGTGTTTATTTATGGTTTTTATGATTCATTAACCAGCGTGATGGGTTATTGATCATAGTCACTAAACCAGATAAAACTTGATTATAATTACCATAAAGTTTACGTCCTGTTTCAATATCTAAGTAATTACATTTAACTGTAAATTCTATCCATGTTTGAGTTTCAGCAGATTCAGCCTCACAATCATTTAATTTAGCAACAAAAGCAGCCTCATAACGACGTTTCCGCCAAGCTTCTGCCATATTCGCACAAACAGAACGAGAAGAACGACGAATTTGATCTGTTAGAGAATATCTTTCTTCAACAGGAAATCTTTTTGATGACTCAAAAATTTTCATTGCTGCTTCAAAAGCAATTTGATAAATTCCCAAATCTCTATGAAATTTAACCATTGATATTGAGTTTGATTCGTCTAAGTTACCAATCATCTTCTTTCTCACCTCCTTTACTCTTTTACTCTTCACTCCCTACTCCCTCTACCTCCCCTACTCCCTCTACCTCCCCTACTCCCTCTACCTTCCCTACTCCCTCTACCTCCCCCACCTAGATCAACTGTGAGGGCATTATAGGCTATTTTAAATATCTCAACATAAAGTTATTACCAAAATTCGCAATTGTCACCATACATTTACGACTCTAAGTTAATAATAATACCTATTTTCTTCAGTAATACAACTTGTTCGGTTAACATTTCCATCAAACTCTCTTCGTCAGGATGATCCCAACCTAACAAGTGTAGTAAACCATGCGCCGTTAACCAAGCCAACTCTGTAGATAAGCTATGTTCCTGCTGTTCTGCCTGACGTTGTGCCGTGTCTATAGAGACAATTATATCACCTAAATACAAAGGCATAGAAACCAGCATTTCTTCGCTTTGTGGTAAATCGGCTTCTAGAGATGCAAAGGCTAAGACATCTGTGGGTTTATCCTGTTGACGATATTGGCAATTGAGAGTTTGAATTTCTGTATCGGTTGTCAACCGCAAACTGACTTCGTAACTAGGTGCAGTTGGTAAATAATCTTCAAGAATTTCTAACCATTGCTCAAACCAATTTTCCCAAGTTGCGGAAGGAATTGGGGAAGAGTCATCAACGCAATTTTCTAAGTATAACTCTACCTGTAGAGACACGAGTTTTCCTCTCTTAGCGGGTAAGATATGCTAAACCCACGAAGACCGATAACAGTCCTACAGCAGTTAAGGCAAAGTGTTTGAGGGAAGTGCCGCCTTTTCTGACCATGTTTCGCATGGCGAGTTTGACATAGCTAGGTTGGGGTTCTGTGGCAGGAGATTTGTCCATAATTCATTGATTATCATTTCTTTTATTAATGTAACCGGTTGTGGGGGAATAGTTTATGGGCAAGAGGATATCTTAATTTTGTTTCGCGCAAAGGTGCAAAGGAGCAAAGACGCAAAGGAAGAAAGGAGAAATTTTCTCCCCTCTTTTCCCTATTATGCGTCAACTATCTGGTTTTCTTGTCTGAGATAGGCTTGAATAAACATATCAAGTTCACCATTCATGACATCGGTAATGGCTGTGGTTTCGATGTTTGTCCGCAGGTCTTTTACCATTTGGTAAGGATGAAATACGTAGTTACGGATTTGATTACCCCAGGATGCTTCGACCATATCACCGCGAATTTCGGCAATTTCTTGGGCGCGTTGTTCTTTGGCAATGATTAACAGTTTGGCTTTGAGACGGGCGAGCGCTTTTTCTTTGTTTTGCAGTTGGGAACGTTCTTCTGTACACCGGACTGCTAGACCGGTGGGAAGGTGAACTATGCGGACTGCGGTTTCTACTTTGTTGACGTTTTGCCCACCTTTACCGCCAGAACGGGTGGTGCTAATGTCTAAATCTTTCTCTGGTATGTCTAATTTGACGGTGTTATCTATTTGCGGCATGACTTCGATTCCCGCAAAGCTGGTTTGCCGTTTGCCGTTAGCGTTGAAGGGGGAAATTCTCACGAGACGGTGAGTCCCCATTTCGGAACGCAAGTAACCATAGGCATAGCGTCCGGTGATTTCTAGGGTGACTGATTTGATTCCCGCTTCTTCACCTTTTGATTCTTCGGCTAGGGTGACTTTATAACTATGATCTTCTGCCCACCGGGTATACATCCGCATGAGCATAAATGCCCAGTCTTGTGCGTCTGTGCCACCAGCACCGGCGTTAATTGTCAGGACTGCGCCTTTATCGTCGTAAGTGCCGGAAAGGAGTTGTTGTAGTTCCCATTGGTCTAGGTCATGATTGAGTTTGCTAATGGTAGATTCCGCTTCTGCCAATAGTGCTTTGTCGGTTTCTAGTTCTAATAGCTCAACTACTACTCTGGTATCGTCTAAGTTGGCGTGCCATTTGTAATATTGATCTAAATGGGATTTTAGATCATTGAGTTCTTGCAGGGTGTTTTGTGCCTGGGTTTGGTCTTCCCAAAATTCTGTTTGGGCGGATATTTGTTCTAAGTCGTGAATTTTGGCTTTGAGTGCGGGTACGTCAAAGATAGTCCTGGGTTTTACCCAGGCGGCTAGACAATGTTTCGATTTCGCGTTTTAGTTCTAATACGTCCATAAGTGGTGTTGCTGATTAATTAAGATAATTTTTTCAGGCTTCGCCCCGCTTCGCTAACACGCAGAGGCGCAGAGGGGCAAAGAGAAGGAGTTTTCGGAATGGAATCATTTTATCCGAAATCAGGGATCAGAAGTTGATGGGGAATTTTGGAGTATTTTGGGCTTTTGTGCGAGCTTGTATGGCTTGTTGGTAGTCTGGTTTATATTCTATGGCTTTGTCGTAGGAGGCGATCGCTTGTTGGTATTGTTGCAAATTTAACCAAGCGTTACCTTTACTGTACCAACTTTCATAATGATTGGGTTTATAGCGAATAGCTTTATTATAGGATGCGATCGCTTCTTGATATTTTTGTAAGTTATATTGTGTATTCCCTAAATTATACCATACTAAATAATCATTGCTTTTTAAACTAATAGCTTTTTTATAAGATTCTATTGCTTCTCCATAGCGTTTAACTTGATGTAATGCCCAACCTCGATTATACCAAGCTTGATATTGTTGAGGATTGGTTTTAATTACTTGGGTAAAGGAATCAATTGCTTCTGGGTATCTACGTAATGTCATTAATATATTACTTCTTGATAACCAAGCTGCGGAGTTATTTTGATTATACTGCACGGCTTGATCATAAGCTTGTAAAGCAAATTCATAACGATTTAAATTAACCAAGCAATTACCTAAATTGTACCAAGCTGATTCATGATCAGGTTTTAATTCTACAGTTTTTTTGTAAGCTGTAATTGCTTCTTCATATTGTTTAAGATTTTGGAATGCTAATCCTTTTTTGTACCATAATTCAGGATTATCAGCTTGGAAATTAATTGCTTGTTCATAAGCCTTAATTGCATCATTGTATTGGCTGATTTTTATAAAAATATCACCTTTAAGTTGCCAAATTTGGGGGTCATCATTTTTTAGTTGTAAAGCTTTATCTACAGTGGCAATTGCTTCTGAATAACGTTTGAGTCTGACTAAAACAAAACCTCGATTAGTCCAAGCTTCTAAATAATTGGGTTGAATTTGAATGGCTTGATCATAAGCTATTAAAGATTCTTGATATTTCTTTAATTGAAATAATGCTTTACCTTGTCCATATAAAGCTTGAGGATAATCAGGTTTGATATCTATGGCTTTTTCGTAAGTTGCTAAAGCTTCTTGATAGCGTTGTAATTGAATGAGAGTATTACCCTGATTATATAATTCTATAGCATTTTTATTATTCAGGCGATTGAGCATAAATATTGCGCCGAAACTACCAATACCTAAAATGAATATTCCTAATAGCAATTTCCAAAATATCCCTTTTGTATTTTGGGGATTTTTTACTTGATTTGGTAAAGTAGCAGGGGCAATAATTATTGTTCCCGATGTATTTTTATTTAATTCTTGCAAAGCTTGTAATGCTATTGTTGCTGAAGCATAACGTTGACGAAAATCATAACAGATCATTTGATTTAAAAATTGGGCAAATTCTGGAGATACGGTGGCGAAATTTTGCCAAATAATTTCATTAGTTTCGACATCTTTCTCTAATTGATCTGGTGATAATCCTGTTAAAGCTTGAATAGCAATAATTCCCAAAGCATAGATATCACTGCTAAATTTTGGTGTTCCTTGTGCTTGTTCTCCAGGAGTATAACCGGGTGTACCAATAGCAACAGTAGATTTGCTAATGTCTGGAGAATTTACTAATTTTGTCGTAATTTGTTTGACTGCACCAAAATCAATCAAAATTAATTTATTATCTTGTTCTCGTCTGAGAATATTCCGAGGATTGACATCACGATGAATTACCTTTTGTTGATGGACAAAGTCCAAAATCTCTAAAATTTCTTGTAATAAAGACATTACCTGATTTTGAGTAAAGATGACACCAGATTTTAATTCTTGACTGAGATCATTACCAATAATTAGTTCCTGAACCAGATAAAATTCGGCATTTTCTTCAAAGTAGGCTAAAAGTTGCGGAATGCGATCATGATTTCCTAATTTATATAAAACTTGGGCTTCTGTGTCAAATAACCTCCGAGCTATTTCTAAAGTGGTAATATCAGTAGATTGAGGTTTGAGTTTCTTGACTACACACTGGGGTGAGCCTGGTAATTGAGTATCATTAGCAACATAAGTTTCACCAAATCCGCCACCTCCCAGGTAATTGGTGATTTGGTATCTGCCTACAAGGGTGTTTCCTAGCATTTCCTGAGCCTATTTGAATATTGTGTTACATTATGATAATCTTGCCACACAAAAATGAGGAGATGGGAAAAAATATTAATTAGTAGTTAAAAATTAGTAATTCAAATGTTAAAATCAAGATGATTCCTATAGATGATAATATTCGCAGTTGGCAAAAGCCTATTATTAATTATTGGTTAATTGGGATTAATGTAGTCATATTTCTCTGGGAAATAAAATTAGAGTGGAGTAATGAATTAGGAAATTTAATTAATAATTGGGGAATTATTCCATCTCAAATAAATATCTCAATTGCTAACGCTTTTTTTTACAATTCTGCGGCTTGGGTAATTGTATTTTGGCGGCTACTTTCTTTACCTGTATCGCTGTTTCTGCATGGCAGTTTTAGCCAAATTTTAGGAAATATGCTGTTTTTGTGGGTATTTGGAAAAACGGTGGAAAGTATTTTAGGACATAAACAATATTTACTACTTTATTTAACTGCTGGCTTTTTTTCTGGTATAGTCCAAATTATTTTATCCTCCGATTTAACAATACCAATTATCGGTGCTAATGGAGCTATTGCATCTATTTTAGGTGCATATCTGATCAAGTTTCCCCAGGCAAAAATATATTCGGTTTTGACTTTATTGGTTTTGTATATCCCTGTGGAAGTTCCAGCTATTTTATATTTATTTTGGTGGTTTATCCAGCAGTCATTTTATGGCATAGGGAGTTTAAATATGACGGGTGGTAGTTCCTTCTCTAGTGTGAGTTATTGGGGACAATTTGCGGCTTTAGTGACGGGTGCGGCTTTTATGAAAATTAGACAAAGACTTTAGGTTATTGTGATTTTTATGTGAAGCTGCACAGAATCATCAAATCCATCAATTCATCCGAATTTATCTGCGTTTATTTGCGTTCATCTGCGTTTAATAATTCTTGATATCTTATTCCATATCTTAATTTGGTATAAGGAAGTAAAATGGGGTAGTTCATATTGGAATTTTAAATTAACTTCAATGTCTGTAGTTTCTAGCATTACTGTTAAGGTTCCCGCGACGACGGCGAATTTGGGTCCAGGGTTTGATTGTATAGGTGCAGCTTTAAAGCTGTATAACGAATTTAAGTTTACTATTCTTGATGCAGGTGAGTTAATTATTCAAGTCTCTGGTTCGGAAGCCGCAAAGGTACAAACTGATGAGAGTAATCTTTTATATCAGGCGTTTGTCAAGTTATACCAATATATAGAAAAAACACCACCAGCGGTGAAAATAGAAATTAATTTGGGTGTACCTTTAGCGCGAGGTTTGGGTAGTTCTGCGACTGCTATTGTCGGGGGGTTAGTTGCTGCCAATGAGTTGGCTGGTTCACCGTTGTCTGAGTTACAGGTAATGGAATTAGCGATCGCAATGGAAGGACATCCTGATAATGTAGTACCAGCGTTGTTAGGTGGTTGTCGTCTGGCTGCTACCAGCAAAAAAGGTTGGGAAGTTTGTGATATTCTCTGGCATCGAGATATAGTTCCAGTTGTAGCAATTCCTGATTTTGAGTTATCAACCTCAGAAGCGCGAAAGGTTGTCCCCACAGAAGTCAGTCGTGCTGATGCAATTTTCAATATTTCTCATTTGGGTTTATTGTTGCGCGGTTTAGCAACTAATCGAGAAGAATGGTTAATAGCAGCCTTGCAAGATAAATTACATCAACCTTATCGCCAAGCTTTAATTCCTGGTTATGATACTGTGAATGCGGCTGCTGTGGCTGCTGGTGCTTATGGCATGGTAATTAGTGGTGCAGGCCCCACACTTTTGGCTTTAGTAGATACAAGTTATGCCATATCCGTAGAAACAGCAATGGCAAATGCCTGGGCTGCAATGGGTATGAACTCAGTTGTGCGATCGCTTACCCTAGATCGGCAAGGTACAAGTATAGTTCATACTTAATCTAATTTAGAGAAATCTGCATAAAAAATAGCGATTTCTCTGAATTGCTTGGCGATCGCACTAATAACAATTAAATTAGTCAGGAGAAGACTAAAATTAGAATTATGGGTAAAAATCAGGAAACCCGCAAAAAACTAAAAGGACAACATCAAGCCTTAGAAGAACATCTAGAAAAAATTGCCAAGGAAAAGGAAAAACCAACAGAAGGACAAGATCAAGGTTTAATTGCCCATTGGGAGAAAACAGTGGCAAATTGTCGCCAAAATATTGCGAAACTAGAAAGGAGATTAAGTAAATGATATCACTCTATAAAAATCCTTATGAACGATTAGAAATATTTCTGAATGAATATCAACCCCAGCTAGAGAAGGCAATTCAAGCAATTCAAGCCATCAAAAATACTGATCCCAATTCTGAAGAATTTTCCCAAGCACTTGCTGATCTTTATGCTTGTTCCACAGTCCTTGAACCCTATTCAGAAGGCATGGTAGAGGCAATTGATCAATTCACCGAAGATAGACCAGATGATTGAAAATTTAACAACTTCTAATTATCAACAACTCATCATAAATATATGGAAAAAATCCAGTCAGAAATAGCAGCACTGAAATCTCAAATTCAAGCACTCCAACAAGAACGCGCTGCACTGACTAATCATCATGTAGAATCGGGCGAAAACGACTCACCCCTAGCCATAGTAGAAGCTTACCGTCGTCAAGCCAGAGAAAACGTCCAACTGTCCGCGGAACTTAAAGGCATAGATGATGCAATGTATTTCCTGGAAAAGCAAATACAGCAAAAGAAAGCCCATCTCAATAGATATTTACCTATGTCTATTCGCATATCCCAACAACAAGAACAGCTAGAAGAAGCCAAAAAAATTGCTCAAATTCATGCCGAACGAGTTAACGAACTAGCATTAGAACTAGCTAAAGAAATTAAACTGCTAAAAACCTGCGCTGATGAACTTAGTCCCATGTATTGGCAAGTTTACTATAAACCTTTCATCACAGGCTTTAAGACAATTTCTGTCCCTTTCGTCAGATCAGATGGGGAAGTGTGGATGATTGTCAACCGTATTGTCTAAGAAACAGAGATAACTTTGATAAAAATTTAATTTATCCTCAAGCTGTTCATTATAACTAAAGACAGCGATATTAGTCGCTGTTTTTTTGTTGACGTTACAAAAATTTACATTTAGAATGGACTCGCGGCATAATTGAGTAAGTATTTATGACTATCTGTCCTCCAAATTGGAAATCTTCATAAGAAATCGTTTACAGACGTAACGATTCCTTAATATAATGTAAACAAAAGCAAAACCAAAAACATATTGTCAACAGTGGTTAGTAACCCAGCCCTAAAGGGACTGGGCTTGCAAGATTAATCAAGCAAGCCGTACTGACCAGACCACCCTGAGCGAAGTCGAAGGGTAGCCGTTATTTGAGTCACGACACCTCGGAATGCGTTGCTAGTTCCCCGCTCTGTCATTTGCAATTAAACAGTTCTAAGGTCACTGGAACAGTGTTGCAAGTCTAAAAAGCTCTGATAACAGGTCGAAGCTAACATTACCCCAGAGATGGGAGGCTCTTTAGAGCAAAACATTATGCGTACAGAGTTGGGAAACTCGAATCGGTAATTGTCCCGTTGAAAGTACATTACAAAAGTACCCCGAATTTCCCAACTCCAAGGCGGTAATGAAAAAATATGCACAGCGGTTAAAACCGCACGAGTCATTTTCCTCTCAGCACTAAAGTGACTGAGTTTCCCACTTACCACAAGGTCTTATGAATGCCATAGAAATTCCTTGGTTATCAGCCATAATCTTCCTGCCTTTAGTGGCAGCGCTCGCAATTCCCATCATTCCCGATAAAGAGGGTAAAACCGTCCGCTGGTACGGCTTGGGAGTGGCACTATTAGACTTTGCATTCATGACTTTTGCTCTGTGGCAGAGTTACGACTTTCAAAGTTCAGCCCTGCAAATGACAGAAAGCTATCCTTGGATACCCCAACTTGGCTTGAACTGGTCGCTAGGCATTGATGGTTTATCAATGCCCCTGATACTTCTAACGGGCTTCATTAACACACTCGCAGTATTCGCGGCTTGGAAAGTAACCACCAAGCCGCGTTTATTTTATGCGTTGATGTTGATTATGTACAGCGCTCAGTTAGGTGTATTCCTCTCCCAAGACTTGTTAATGTTCTTCTTGATGTGGGAAGTAGAGTTAGTACCCGTTTACTTACTAATTGCCATCTGGGGAGGCGCAAACCGCCGTTACGCAGCTACTAAATTTATTATCTATACCGCCGCAGCCTCTATATTTATACTGGTAGCTGGTTTTGCAATGGCTTTCTATGGTGATAACTTCACCTTCAACATGACCGAATTGGGAATGAAAGAATATCCCAAAGCTTTAGAACTAGCACTATATGCAGGTTTCTTAATCGCTTACGGTGTCAAACTACCAATTTTCCCGTTACATACATGGTTGCCTGATGCTCATGGTGAAGCATCTGCACCCGGTTCAATGATTTTAGCCGGTGTCTTGTTAAAGATGGGTGGTTATGCCCTAATTCGCTTTAACGTAGAGATGTTAACTGATGCTCATGTTGCCTTTGCGCCAGTTTTAGCGATTTTAGGTGTAGTTAATATTGTTTACGGCGCTTGTTGTGCCTTTGCTCAAACCAATCTCAAACGCCGTTTGGCCTACTCTTCAATTGCCCACATGGGGTTTGTGTTAATTGGGATTGCATCTTATACAGAAATCGGGATTAGCGGTGCTGTATTACAAATGGTTTCTCACGGTTTAATTGCTGCTAGTTTATTCTTCCTTTCTGGTGTAACTTACGAACGTACCCACACCTTAGTAATGGATAAAATGGGCGGTATAGCTAAAGTAATGCCCAGAACTTTCGCTCTCTTTACTATCGGTTCAATGGCTTCGCTGGCTTTACCCGGTATGAGTGGTTTTGTCGGTGAATTGATGGTGTTCTTAGGTTTTGCTACTAGCGATGTTTACAGTTCCAGCTTCAAAATTGTAGTCATCTTTCTATCAGCAGTTGGCGTGATTTTGACACCCATTTATTTGCTTTCCATGTTGCGTCAAGTTTTCTACGGTAATCAACATCAAGACTTACATTTAGATGCTGTAGTTCTTGATATTAAGCCTCGTGAATTGTTTATCACCGCTTGCTTGTTAATTCCCATCATTGGTATTGGTTTTTATCCTAAGATGATCACACAAGCTTATGATGTGAAAACAGTGGAAGTTGCGGCTCATGCTCGTCAAGTCTTACCAGTTGTTGCTCGTCAACAACCTACAAATTTGTATTCGCAAATTTTCACCGCACCAACATTAGCTAGTTCCAAAATAGTGAATATAGTTGAGTAATTATCAAGCCCAAAAAGACGCTGTAGTAAATCTTAAATTAAAAGGGGATAAGATCCCCGGCCTCTTCAAGAAGTCGGGGATCTCTTTTAGGTATTACTAATATAAACCTTGATTCCATGCAATAATAAACCTAATCCCCATCCTAATATGGGATAAATTGCCCAAAAATATCCAGGGCTTACCACCAAATTTAACAGCACTAAAAAACCATTAATTGCCAGAAAAGCAAATAGGTGTGATTTGAAACCTTTCCGTTGTTGACTATTAGACATTTGCTCTTGTTTCACTTCTATATTATTTTTTAACCATTCTTGTTCCGCAGCTTGTAGCGACTCTGAAGAAACACCTAATTCTGAGGCTATTTCTATAATTTGTTCTCTTGTATATTCTCCCTGTTGCTTTCGTCTAAAAGCTACTTCAAGAATCTGCTGCATTTCCTCTGAGTTGTAAGTCATTATCAATACCTAAAATGGTAAAAAATACTTTTGAGAGTTACTTTTGAAACGGTAGCTACACAATCATTAAAAATATATGTGCCTACGAATTGCGTAGAAACACATTTTATATCTGAAAAATAATTGATGTCGTAATTAACAGCACAAATATAGATGAAATTAAAATTAAAAAATAAATCATTCCTTAGATAGTGTTTTTTAAGCTATTTCTGAGAAAAAATGAAGTTTATAATACTACAATTATAATTTTATTTATACTTTTAACAAGTATAAAATATTCAGAAATTGAAAATCTGATCAGAAGTAAATGTATTTATGAATTTATTTATACAAAAGTACCCTCCTAAACTATTCCACTTCATCATTGATATCTGAATACTTCTCCACTATCACTAATTCGGTATTATCTTCTGCATAATTACCCCATTTATCTAACACGTCTTTAACCAATATTTCTTGCACCCAAATTCTGACAACAACCGTTAAAGGAAGTGCTAAAAATAATCCTAAAAATCCAAAAAATGTCACAAAAAATAACTGAGAAATTAAAGTAACTGCTGGTAGTAAAGATACTTGATGTGCCATGACTACAGGTGTGATAAAATTGCTCTCAGCCTGTTGAATAAAAAAGTAGAGAACAAAAACAGCAACAGCTTTCCAGGGATTATCCAAAAGAGCGATCGCCATTGCTGGGACTACACTCATAGTCGGACCCAAATTAGGAATTAAATTCATAAATCCCGCTAACACACCCAAAGCCAATGCAGCCTTCACCCCTAAAATTGATAAACCCACCAAACTCATCAACCCAACTACAAAAACTCCAATAGAAGCACCAGTCACCCATCCCTCTAAAGAAACTTCGCACTGTTCTACAATTCCCACCACCCGTCGCCGATAAAAAGAGGGAAATATGCGAACAAATACTTTTTGATAAGCATCAGGATTAACTAAAAACATTCCTGTTAAAACCAGGACTAATAAAATTTTGAGAACAACTTCTAAAGATCCTGAAACAAAAGCAAAAGAATTACCTAATAAGCGATTAAATAGCGGTTGTGCCTGTGCAATTAAACTATTAAGATCCGGTATATAAGGTAATAATTGTTCAGGAATATGACTTCTTTGGACATCAATCCAACTATTCAACCGCCCAAATCCTTGGGGAACTCGATAAGTGAGTTCATGAAATTGCTGGACAAAAGGTGGGACAATTAACCAGAAAAAACAGACAACACCCGCAAAGAAAATCCCTACAGCTAATAAAACTGATAATCCTCGTTTTATTCCTAAACTTTGAAAGCGTCGCGCGAGACGATTTAAAGTCGTCGCTAAAACAACAGCAGCAAATATTAATAGCAAAACGTCCCTAAGTTGCCACAATATATATAAAGATATAACTAAAGCAATTAAGCCTATCCATTGACCAAGATTCACAAGCAAGACTCCCAGCTTGGTAAAATGCTTTTTGATGACAATGCAGTTAGATTAGCTGATTTTAGCAAGACTGACTATATTTTTTTTGTTAATTTTGCTTTTGTCTTGGTATTCGCCACAGTAGAACAGTTGCCATAATTATAGTTGGTAACAAAACCATAATTAACACATTTGTCACCGTTGCTGGAATCCCTAAAAACGGAGCAGCATATTTAATTAATACCGATAGCAAAGTCGAAAATAATAGCAACTTCAGCAAAAATCCCAGTTGATTTTCCATAACAGTGCAGGGAACACATAATTTTATAGGGTATATACTAATTTAAACGTTACTGTCCAATTTATCTCGTTCCTAGTCTCTGACTAGGAATGCAGTTGATGAGGCTCTGCCTCCATCTTATCTCATTGAAGGCAGAGCCTTATCTTATCTCGTTCCTAGTCTCTGACTAGGAATGCAGTTGATGAGGCTCTGCCTCCATCTTATCTCATTTCATTGAAGGCAGAGCCTTATCTTATTCATTCCCAGTCAGAGACTGGGAACGAGATAACGAGATAAAAATAATAAATATTGTGTTAGCTAAATCTTGCCATCTACCGTTAGGATGGAGTATAGGTGTGAATTTCTGTCATATTATCGCTAAAATGGAAATAAACTCAGTAATTAGTGCGATCGCTAAAATTGCTCCTGCAACTGCTACCCTGGCTATCAATCCAGCACAACGGAATGAAACTGTAATAAAAATTTTACAGGAATTAAAACTTGATCCGATACAACCACCAAAAGATTTTGATGGAGTTTATAAATATGCTTTAGTTGAGTATGGCGTTAATAAACCTGAACCTGTTCTTAAACTTTTTAGAGAAAAAGAAATTCAAAGATTTTTTTGGGATAATTTTAATTCTGATCATCCCTCGACTTTACCTAAAAAAGTAGAAGATTTTCTAGATTGGAATATCTTAGGTGATGAAATACGAAAGTTGAAAAATATAGATCCTCTAAAAGAATTTGCAGAATTCTCGAAAGTTTTTGTCAGAGTAGCTAGACGGACGATGAATCCTGAACAAGTTGTATTTCTTAAAGAATTAGAGCGATTAATAGAGCGATTAAATGAGAAACCAAATATTGTTGTATATCCATATCCACCAGAATTTCAATCACTAATTACAGAAAAAATCAAATCATTCTGCGGTCGTAAATTCGTATTCACTGCCTTTGAAAACTTCATCAACACCAATCCAAAAGGCTATTTTACAGTTATCGGTGATGCGGGAATGGGCAAAAGTACCATCGCTGCAAAATACGTTTTTGAACATAAAACAATTTGTTATTTCAACAACTTACAAGAAAATCGTAATAGTCCTGAATTATTTCTGGAAAGTATTCGTCAACAACTGATTAACCGCTATCAATTAACAAATGTTGACAAGGATGATTTATCAACATTACTGGTAAAAGTTACTGAAAAAATAACCACCAATGAAAAATTAATCATTGTCGTTGATGCACTGGACGAAGTAAAGCAAGAAGCAGGAGGAGAAAATATTTTATATTTACCAAAAACTCTACCAGATAATGTTTATTTCCTTCTGACTAGACGACGTTATGAACCAACTAAAGAACGACTCTATACTGAAGGATTGAAAAAAGAATCTTTAGATTTAACTGATAGTCAATATGACAAAGAAAATCAGCATGATATTCAAGAGTATATTCGCTTCTGTTTAAACAATGATCCAGAACACCAAGACGGATTACAAACTTGGATAAAAAACAAAAATATCACTCCTGACGCTTTTGTAAATGAATTAGCAACCAAGAGCGAAAATAATTTTATGTACCTGCGCTATGTTTTACCAGCTATAGCAGAAGGTAAATATGATGATTTGAATTTAACCCAATTACCCCAAGGTTTACAGAATTATTATCAAACTCATTGGGAACGGATGAAAATGAATGATTCATCTAAAAAAATGAAAGTAATGATTCTGTTTATTTTAGTGGAAATTGGTACACCAATATCCGGTGAGATGATGTTTGATATCGTTAATGAAGATGAATGTGATGTGGATGATATTTTAAATGAATGGATTGAATATTTGAAACCGCAAACCATAGATGAAGATATCTATTACAGCATCTATCATGCTAGTTTCTTAGACTTCTTGAAAGGGAAAAAAGAATTTAACCCAACTCGCAGATTATTTGCAGAAGTAAATAAACGCATTGCTGATTATTTGGAACAGGAGGATGAAAATGAAACAAATTGATAAACAATCCTCTACCAAAGAATCACAGAAACAAAAAATTCGTTTGGGTAGATATCCTTATAGTTTGGTTAATTCTGGTAAACCTGAAAATTTAACCAAATATTTCCAAATCCTCACAGATTATCAATTCATATCTAACAAAATCAATCATCCTGAATTTGGTATCCAAGCATTAATTGAAGATTATGATTTATTAGATGCTACCCAAACCGCAACCCACCCAGACCAAACCAAAACCTTAAAATATATTCAAAGTGCTTTGCGACTGTCTGCACATATTCTCACCCAGGATAAACAACAATTACCAAGTCAATTATGGGGAAGGTTACAAACCATCAACACCCCAGAAATTCAAACCCTATTAACCCAAGCACAAAAAGCTCATCCTCACCCTTGGTTGCGTCCCCTAACCCCCAGTCTCACCCAAGCAGGAGGAAGGTTACTCCGCACCCTCTCAGGTCATAGTAGTTTTGTACAAGCAGTAGCAGTGACAGCAGACGGAAAACGGGTGATTTCTGGTTCTAGGGACAATACTGTGAAGGTGTGGAATTTAGAGACTGGGGTGGAACAGTTGACCCTCACAGGTCATAGTAATTCGGTACAAGCAGTAGCAGTGACAGCAGACGGAAAATGGGTGATTTCTGGTTCTTGGGACCATACTGTGAAGGTGTGGAATTTAGATACAGGGGAGGAACAGGTCACCCTCACAGGTCATAGTGATTGGGTACAAGCAGTAGCAGTGACAGCAGACGGAAAATGGGTGATTTCTGGTTCTGATGACAATACTGTGAAGGTGTGGAATTTAGAGACGGGGGAACAGTTCACCCTCACAGGTCATAGTAATTGGGTACGAGCAGTAGCAGTGACAGCAGACGGAACACGGGTGATTTCTGGTTCTGATGACAATACTGTGAAGGTGTGGAATTTGGAGACTGGGGAGGAACAGTTCACCCTCACAGGTCATAGTAATTCGGTACAAGCAGTAGCAGTGACAGCAGACGGAACACGGGTGATTTCTGGTTCATCTGACAATACTGTGAAGGTGTGGAATTTAGAGACTGGGGAAGAACAGTTCACCCTCACAGGTCATAGTGGTTCGGTACTAGCAGTAGCAGTGACAGCAGACGGAACACGGGTGATTTCTGGTTCTTATGACAAAACTGTGAAGGTGTGGAATTTAGAGACAGGAGAGAAAGAGACTGGGGAGGAACAGTTCACCCTCACAGGTCATAGTGGTTCGGTACGAGCAGTAGCAGTGACAGCAGACGGAAAATGGGTGATTTCTGGTTCTGATGACAATACTGTGAAGGTGTGGAATTTAGAGACGGGGGAACAGTTCACCCTCACAGGTCATAGTAGTTTGGTAAACGCAGTAGCAGTGACAGCGGACGGAACACGGGTGATTTCTGGTTCTAGGGACAATACTGTGAAGGTGTGGAATTTAGAGACTGGGGTGGAACAGTTGACCCTCACAGGTCAGAGTAATTCGGTACAAGCAGTAGCAGTGACAGCAGACGGAAAATGGGTGATTTCTGGTTCTTGGGACCATACTGTGAAGGTGTGGAATTTAGATACAGGGGAGGAACAGGTCACCCTCACAGGTTATAGTGGTTCGGTACTAGCAGTAGCAGTGACAGCAGACGGAAAACGGGTGATTTCTGGTTCTCATAACAATACTGTGAAGGTGTGGAATTTAGAGACAGGGGAGGAACAGTTCACTCTCACAGGTCATAGTAGTTTGGTAAACGCAGTAGCAGTGACAGCAGACGGAACACGGGTGATTTCTGGTTCTCATAACAATACTGTGCAGGTGTGGAATTTAGAGACTGGGGAGGAAATAGCTACTTTTATTGGTGACGATAACTTTTATTCCTGTGCAGTTACACCAAATGGGTTAACAATTATTGCGGGTGACGCTGGGGGAATAGTGCATTTTTTAAAGTTAGAAAATGCGGGAGAATGAAATTATGAACTCCACACCCAGACCACCAACTATGAATAATGCCATAGTTAATCACCAAGAATTTGCAGCCATAATTCAGCAAAAAAGCGCGAATTTTCTGGGTCGTGATTTCGTGTTTACTGCTATTCATAATTTTCTCAATCGCTACAACCGGGGTTATTTCACAATTATCGGTCTACCCGGTAGCGGTAAAAGTGCAATTATTGCTAAATATATTAATCAAAACAATCCCCCAGAAAATCGCCAGGTAATTTATTACAACGCTGAACTAGAGGGGAAAAATCAGGCTGAAGAATTTCTGAAATATATATGTTCTCAAATTATCGCCACATTTGATCAAATATCTCTGCCAAATTTACCCGACAACGCAACAGAGGGAAGTTGGTTTTTATCTTTGCTTCTCCAACAAATCAGCGACAATTTACAACCAAATCAAAAATTAATTATTGCTATTGATAGTTTAAATTGCATTAATTCCCAATTACAACCACCAGGAACAAATATTTTTTATCTTCCCCGCTACATTCCCCAAGGGGTGTATTTTCTCCTTACCCGTCGTCCGTTTTTATCAGATAATTCTGGTTTATTAATAGAAGCACCGGTGCAAAGTTTGCATTTAGAAGATTATCCACAGGAAAATAAACAAGATATTCAAAATTATATTAGGAGAAACCTCACCCCCCTTCCCTACGAGGGAATGGGGGGACAAGATAATTCTAACTCTCCTTCTCCTATTACAGAAATGGGGAAAAAAGACGCTTCTAACTCCCCTCTCCTCGCAGGAGAGGGGTTGGGGGAGAGGTCAATCAAATCCTGGTTAAATACCCACCAAATAAATGAAGCAGAATTTATGACTAATTTAACCAACCGCAGCGAAAATAATTTTATGTATGTTAGTCAAATTTTAGCTGCTATTACTAATAATTTTTATCCCCAACCTTCCCAAATAGGAACATCATTTCCACCACAATTAGAAACCTATTACCAACAACATTTAGAAAAAATGCTGGGTTCTCAATATCAAGATTTTCCTCTAGCAGTGTTGAAAGTTTTATCCCAGACAACACAACCCATATCAGTTACAGATATTGCTAATTTGCTAAATACTGATGAATATGATGTTGAAGAATTATTAGAAGATTGGTTAGAGTTCTTGCAGATAGAAACTATTTTTGACTCAACCACCTACAAATTCTATCATGATAATTTCCGCCAATGGCTCATAAAATCTCTGTTTTGATCCTGTTCATCCTTTAATCCTCTACATCCTGATAGCGCAGCGTGGCGTATCACTCCTCCGTCGTCACGCAAGCTATAGCCATTTCTGACAATTTACCTAACTAGCCACTTAGGAACGCAAATTTAATAACCTGCAATTCTGACTTAACCTGAAATGGTGCGTTACGCTGTCGCTAACACACCCTACTTTTGCACTTTATTTAATTCATATTCCTTAATATTACTAGCAAAAGCGATCGCCTCGAAGGTAAATATAAAGATTTATGTATTCTTTCCTAATTGTATTCATTAAGAATTGAAAATTATGCTTGTGAAAACAAATAAATCATTGTCACATATAGCAAGTAGTTACACTAATTAGAATTCTTAGGCGTGTTAGGTCTTATAGTAAATCTAAAAATTATGTTGTCAATGAGTGGTGAGACACCTTTGATTAATTTTCTCAGATAGTTTAGGATATGGCAGAAATTACAGCGACGTAGATTCAGTTACTATGATTGCAACGTTACCAACTTTTTTCTAGACATAGTTCGCAAAAACTTATACTAACCATCATCCCTGTGCGTTATTGTGCTGATTTTTAAAGAAAACTCTAGTCCGAATAGACATACCTATAGAGCCTTGAATAAGCTACTTTTGACAGGGAAATCTGTGAGATTTATGGCTTGTCTCCTACCCTTATTTATCTGGTGGGGGTACAAAGCAGTACAAAACCAATTTGTCCAACCACAAGCAATATTAGTTTTAGGCGGTTCTACCCGCTTACTAGAAAGAGAAAAGTTTACAGCCAAATTAGCCCACCAATATCCAAATATACCCATTTGGATTTCTGGGGGCAGTCCACCTCAGCATACTAAAAAAATATTTGCTAATGCAGGAATTGATCCCCGGCGTTTAAACTTGGACTATGAAGCTGTAGACACGGTTACTAATTTTACTACTACAGTGGATGAATTACAATCTCGTGGCATCAAAAGTGTTTATTTAATTACATCTGACTTTCATATGCGTCGTGCTTGCATCGTTGGTGAAATTGTTTTAGGTAGTCGAGGCATGAATTTTAAACCCCTATCAGTTCCTTCAGCAAATTCACCAGAACCGATTGAAAAATCTCTTAGGGATGGTGCTAGGGCAGTTATTTGGGTAGCCACAGGTTATACAGGTGCTAATTATGCTAATAAAAATAAACCCTAATACATGAGAACAGAATGAAAAATCAAAAATTTTCAATTGTTCCCAATTCCCAATATCACCACAATTTGATACCCTAGCTTAAACAGTTTTGAGAGAAGTTAAAGCGTGGAAATTCAACTTGGGCGGGGAAAAGTGGCGCGTCGAGCCTATGGAATTGATGAAATTGCTTTAGTCCCTGGTAACAGAACTCTCGATCCGAGTTTAACTGATACCAAGTGGAAAATTGGCAATATTGAGCGAGAAATCCCCATTATTGCCAGTGCAATGGATGGTGTCGTTGATGTAAAAACGGCTGTTCGCTTGTCCCAATTGGGGGCATTGGGCGTAATTAATTTAGAGGGTATCCAAACTCGCTATGCTGACCCCGAACCGATTTTAGATCGGATTGCCTCCGTCGGCAAAGAAGAATTTGTCAGTCTGATGCAAGAATTGTATGCTGAACCAATAAAGCCGGAATTAATTGAAAAACGTATTCAGGAAATTAAACAACAAGGCGGTATTGCGGCAGTTAGCACAACTCCAGCCGGGGCAAGCAAATATGGTGAAATTGTAGCTAAAGCTGGAGCCGATTTATTTTTTATCCAAGCTACAGTAGTTTCTACTAATCACCTATCGCCAGAATCTATCACTCCCCTTGATTTAGCGGAGTTTTGTCGTTCTATGCCCATCCCTGTGGCATTAGGAAATTGCGTTACCTATGAAGTCACTTTGGAGTTGATGAAAGCTGGTGCAGCAGCAGTATTGGTAGGCATTGGACCTGGTGCTGCTTGTACTTCCCGCGGAGTGCTGGGTGTGGGCGTACCCCAAGCTACAGCCGTCGCTGATTGTACAGCCGCTAGAGACGATTATTATCGGGAAACTGGGAAATATATCCCTATCATCGCTGACGGTGGTTTAATCACCGGAGGAGACATCTGTAAATGTATCGCCTGTGGTGCTGACGCTGTGATGATTGGCTCTCCATTTGCCAGAGCCACCCAAGCCCCTGGGCGTGGTTATCACTGGGGTATGGCAACTCCCAGCCCGATATTACCGCGAGGGACTCGGATTCGCGTAGGTACAACTGGAACTCTAGAACAAATACTCACAGGTCCAGCAGGCTTGGATGATGGTACTCATAATCTTTTAGGAGCTTTAAAGACCAGTATGGGAACTTTAGGCGCTAAAAACATTAAGGAAATGCAGCAAGTTGAAGTTGTCATTGCTCCTTCTCTACTGACCGAAGGTAAGGTTTACCAAAAAGCCCAACAGTTAGGTATGGGTAAATAACTTAAAGGGTCATTGGTCATTGGTCATTGGTCATTGGTCATTGGTCATTGGTCATTGGTCATTGGTCATTGGTCATTGGTCATTGGTCATTGGTCATTGGTCAGTGGGTCATGGTTAAGGGTTTTCTGCTGACAACGGACAACGGACAACTAACAACTGTACGGGCGAAGCATTTGGAGAACTATTTTTGGCAATGACCGATAATTTATCTTCCAAATGCTTCGCCCCTACTGACAACTAACAACAACTTTGAGAATGACTGGAAAAATCACATATCTAGCCTACAATAGAGGTGGCGGAGACAAATGTTTCCGTTCACTCCTCACACCACATTCCGCCCGGACTAATGTTCGGGCGGTTCCTTATGGTCTGCATTAGTTTTCTAGTTTCTTTGCAAATGTATATCCTTTATCTCTAAGAGGATGTTTTTGCTATGGTAGAATTTTCACCAAGCTCAGAAATATCATAGGCAAAGGTTTTTAGGTATGTCAGCAGCGATAAACGTTACAGATTCAAGTTTTAAGGTAGAAGTTCTGGACAGCGATGTTCCTGTATTAGTTGATTTTTGGGCACCTTGGTGTGGTCCATGCCGCATGGTCGCCCCTGTTGTAGAGGAAATCGCTACTCAGTACGAAGAGAAAATCAAGGTTGTTAAAGTCAATACTGATGAAAATCCTGAAATTGCTAGTAAGTACGGTATTCGCAGTATTCCCACATTAATGATTTTCAAAGGTGGAGACAAGGTAGATATGGTTGTCGGTGCTGTACCTAAAACCACTTTAGCTACCACTTTGGAAAAGTATCTTTGAAGCTCAATAGACAACAAACTCTCCTTGAGTTATTCATTTACCGAAAAATTGGGTTTAAAGCCCCGTCGATTTATCGCGGGGAGTGTCAAGGGACGAAAATGTTGCTTTGCCTATATTTCTTAAATAATAGAAAAAGCCTGGTTTCAGTAACACTTTCGGACATTTCCGTTGTGATTGTTAGTCAAATAAAGCTTAGTTATTGAGAAGCCTGTATTGTAATAATTACGGTCAATATAGGAAGTATCATGTAAAATAACGTAAGTTGCTAGTACGGTGAGGCAAACGTCAAAAAGCATATTACATCAGCCCTTTAGGGATTTTTAATTATTGTTAGTTGACCTACCCTTTACTGTATTAGCAACTTTGGTTAAAATATAATGCCATTATTGCGGCAGTAAGTATGACCTCTGAAGCGTCCTTTTCTTCATTAGATTCTCTTCAAGCGGATATTGCGGAATTAATAGACCGTTTACCGACACTAAAACATCGGCAATTTATTCAGCAGTCCCTATCTACAGTTTTGCGTCTTGCTGATAGTGACATTGAACGTCTTGATTGGAAAATATTATCTGCTGCTTTAGCAGATATGGAATGTGGTTTCCAGTTATTTTATAACTACCGTCATGTGCGGAAAATTACTATTTTTGGTTCAGCGCGTCTAGCACCAGATACACCAGCATATCAAATGGCTCTGCAATTTAGTCGGGCTGTTTCTGCACTAGGATTTATGATTATGACAGGTGGTGGTGGTGGGATTATGCAAGCTGGTCAAGAAGGCGCTGGGAGGGAAAATTCCTTTGGTTTAAATATTCAGTTACCTTTTGAGCAACAAGCTAACCCAATTATTGAAGGTGATGCTAAACTAATTAATTTTAAATACTTCTTTACTCGCAAGTTATTTCTTCTGAAAGAAAGTGATGCTGTGGCTTTGTTTCCTGGTGGTTTTGGCACTCAAGATGAGGCTTTTGAATGTATGACATTGAGCCAAACAGGTAAATTTGGTCCAGTTCCTTTGGTGTTAATTGATCAACCAGGGGGTGATTATTGGCGTTCTTGGAGTCAATATATTGATGAGAAATTGGTAAAAACAGGGCTTGTTAGTCCAGATGATCCGAGTTTGTACACTATTACAGATAATCTTGAAGTTGCCTGTAATGCTATTACTGGATTTTACCGAATTTATCATTCTAGTCGTTATGTTGGTGACAAGTTGGTGATCCGGTTGCAAGAAGATTTATCAGATGCTCAAGTAGAATTACTTAATACTCAGTTCCGTGATATTTTGCTGACAGGTGAAATTGTGAAAAGCCAAGCATTACCACAGGAAGAACAAGATGAAACATCTAATTTGCCTCGGTTAGTTTTAAATTTTAATCAACGAGATTTAGGGCGTTTATATCAAATGATTGGGGTAATTAATCAGGTGGGTATTCCCACTCCAGAGGAATTGGCACATCCAGAAAGGAAGTAACCTCTACCAAGTTATTAATTAGCCAAAATATTTTATTCCTAATACATGAAACTTGCACTATGGGAATACCTGTGCTACTTTTCTGCAATGCTAGGGTTGTTCGCGTTAGGGTTGCGGAGCAATCAGCACTAAATCAAACAAATCCGTTGGGTTGCGCTGTCGCTTAACCCAACCTACGAAAAATGGACAAGGTATTGCATAAGTAATAATTTTGGGAGAAACTTAACTGTTGACTCGGTGAATTATTACTTTATTATGACTCAATACTGATAAATATAATTAGGCTCGTATATTGGTATAAGTTGCTAGGAAAAGAGGGAATTAAAAGTTAAAAATAGTCTCACAATATAGCTTACGCTTACGAAATTAAAGAAAACTCTTACCAATTAACCAATACAGGAATTTAAATATGCTGGAATTATTAGGATCAGGTTTGTTTTCTCTATGGCTACAAATGGCTAAGGTGCCAATTCAACCCTTAGAAGCCTTGAGTGTCTTGGCTTGGCAAGGTAGCTCTAACTTGATTCTTGTCCCTGATCCCAGCCCAGCAGGTGCTATTACAGTCCAAGAATATCTCAAGGGTTTAATCACATCAAAATTAATTGACCAAACTCTCATGTCCTCTCAGGGGATTTGGTTGCAGTCGGGACCAATGCTGATGGCTAATCATCAAGGGACTGTACCTTTACCCGCTGCTTCCTTAACTAAAGTTGCTACTTCGTTGGTAGCTTTTAAGGCTTGGGGACCCAATCACCAATTTGAGACTTTAGTTAGTAGCACTGGACCGTTAGTAAATGGGGTGGTGCAGGGTGATTTGGTGATTACTGGTAGTGGTGATCCGATGTTTGTGGGGGAGGAAGCGATCGCTCTGGGAAATACTCTGAATAAAATAGGTATTAAGCAAGTTAAGGGAAATCTGGTAATTACTGGGGCTTTTGCCATGAATTTCCAACGTCATCCCCTGCTTGCCGGTCAATTACTCAAACAAGCACTAAATCACCAAACTTGGTCGCGTTCTGTGGTTTTCCAATACTCAATTATGCCCAAAGGAACACCTAAACCCCAAGTGATTATTGCTGGTAATATTAAAGTAGACCCTCAACCTAAAGTTGGGCAAACTTTACTGGTGCGTCATCTTTCCTTACCTTTGCAAAAAATCATTAAGGAAATGAACGTTTTCAGTAATAACGATATTGCGGAAATGTTAGCGGATTCTGTGGGAGGGGCAGATGTAGTTAGCACCACAGCATCCCAACTTGCTAGATTCCCCCAGTCAGAAATTCTCTTGATTAATGGTTCTGGTTTAGGGAAAGAAAATCGAATTTCTCCCAGAGGTGTTTGTGCTATGTTCATGGCATTGCAACGGGAAGCTAGTTCCTATCAGTTGACTTTGGCTGATTTATTTCCCACCTCTGGACTAGACCACCGAGGGACAATACATTCTCGACATATGCCAAAAGCAACTGTGATGAAAACCGGTACTCTCAATGATGTTAGTGCTTTAGCTGGAGTTGTCCCCACACGCGATCGCGGTTTGGTGTGGTTTACAATTATCAATCGTGGTGGAAATGTATCAGCCTTTCGGACTGAACAAGATAAACTTCTCCAACATTTAGAAAAAGAATTAGAAGTATCTACTGATATTCCGGCTACCCTCACACCTCATTTAGATAATTCTTTACCAAAATTTGGTGCAGCCAATCGCAATGAAGTTTTGTATAAAAGCTAGTTGTCAGTAGGGGCGAAGCATTTGGAAGATAAATTATCGGTCATTGCCAAAAATAGTTCTCCAAATGCTTCGCCCGTACAGTTGTCAGTAGGGGCGAAGCATTTGGAAGATAAATTATCGGTCAT
>Ga0208858_1000014_pt1 | contig 56331 bp, 62 predicted proteins | sample LakMenEpi16Nov12_FD_150704 | JGI IMG/M metagenome (GOLD analysis project Ga0208858, IMG submission 150704) | Freshwater microbial communities from Lake Mendota, WI - 16NOV2012 deep hole epilimnion (SPAdes) | ecosystem: Environmental > Aquatic > Freshwater > Lake > Epilimnion/Euphotic zone ...
CGTAATGAATGGGGTTAAAGCCAGGGGAGAAAAAGGACAATACAGTACAGAACGTATTAAATTTAACGAACATACTTCTTCTTAACTTTTCGTTACATAGTTATAAACTTTTCCGCCGACCTACTTATCACCTAAAGAAATATTTATATTTCCCTGTCGTTCAAGAACAGATTTAAGGTTACTTTTATCAACTGGTTCATCAAAAATATCAGATAAAATTTGCAAAAGTTCGTAACCTACATCCTTTGCATGACCGGCGCTACAACCACAGTTTTCGGCAATATCAGCATATTTTTGATATTTTAGTGTTCCTTCAATAACGCCACGTTGTAAGTCGTTGAGATGCTGTCCTGTGTTGAGATAAAGAGCGTCATCCACAAGTTGTAGTAGTTGCTGAACCTGCATATTGATAAATGTAACGCGACACAGGTAATTTTAGCAGACTTTATCCGTATTTTTCCGCTTTTTTCCGTCTGTTTTTAAATTTTTTTTACGATCCGCTTTTTTCCGCTTTTCAATGTTAGGTGTTTGGTGTAGTTTCGTATAGATATAAGTCCGCAATTTAACTTGCGGGAGTTCGCACATTTTTCTGCGGGGATACTCGTTGATTTTAGAAAATTTTTGGACAGACATATTATGATTAAAAAGTTTAACCTACTTACTTCAATTGTTTTAGGTACAAGTACGTTAATAGCTGGCTTTTCTAGCTTGCCTTCCGCATTAGCACAAGATACACCGCCTCCAAACTTACCATCTGCTATGTATAATTACCAGGATAATATCTACTATTGGAATAAATCTCAGAAAACAACCTGTCACATTGTCAATCCAGTACAGCACCGCATCTTTATAAAAAAAGGTGTACCTAGTCGAAGTAGTTTCTTCACGCCCTACAATTACCAAGGTGATTGTCTATGGCCTCAAGGAGTTTATGAACCACCCAAGGAAGGAAAAGCATTATACATTAACTCGCGTAAAGAGATTTGCCATATACCAACTCCAGCATTACACTCAATGTTAGCCCAGAAATTTGGAGTAAACGAGAGTTCTTCATCTTCAATCATTTCTAAAGGCTTGAGAAATATAGGTATTTGTCCAACTCCCGAATAAAATTCTCGAAAACTATACTTTGAAGCAAAAATATGGAGATAAGCAGTCAATAATGAAACTGACTTTCTTAAAAGTCAAGTGATTCCTACGGAGTGCTTCGCTATCGCACTTCCCAATATATTCAGATCCCCGACTTCTTTTAAGAAGTCGGGGATCTAGTTTCCCTAAATAGCTAATAGAATATATTTACAAAACATCTATTTCTGTTATATAATTAAAACAAATTTGTAAAATATTGAGAACCTTATGACTCAGATTACAATTGAAGAAGCTACTCAAAATTTATATAAACTTCTAGAACAAGTTGCCAAAGGTGAGCAATTTATTCTGATGAAAGAAGGCAAAGAAATTGCTCGTCTTCTTCCTCCCCAACAGGTAAAAAAAGTATTTCCTGGTTTAAACCATTTTAGAAAATCCATAGTTTTAAAAGGAAGTTCAATGAGTACCACGATATTAGAAGAAAGAGAGAACGAAAGATATTGATTTATTTAGATACTAGTGCCATTGTTCCTTATTATGTGCCTGAAAAATTAAGTGATGTTGTTGAACAACTATTACAAAAACAAGAAAATAAACCGATCATTAGTCAATTAGTTGAGGTGGAATTATTTTCTGCCTTATCTCGTAGGGTAAGAATGGGTGAAGTTTCCCAAAATGACGCTAGACGGATTACAGAATTATTTGAAAATCATCTTAATGAAGGTTTGTATGGTCTTGTTTTATTGGAAAATCAACATTACCGTTTAGCTAGAGATTGGATATCCAGGTTTGATCTGCCTTTAAGAACTTTGGATGCTTTGCATTTAGCTGTGTGTAGAATTAATAATTTGTCTCTGGTGACAGCAGATGAAAAATTAGCTCAATCTGCTACTATTTTGGGGATAGAGATTCTTTTATTAACTTCCAATCTGAATTTTATTTAGATATAGGCTCTGCTTTTAATGATAGCAGAGGCAGAGCCTCTTAATAGCATTCACCGTCAAAGACTGGAAACGAGATAATTATACCAATCTTCCAACCCTTCCCCAGTAGTAGCAGAAACTTGAAAAATTCGGATATTTGGGTTTACCTGTTTTGCATATTCAATACAGCGTTGAACATCAAATTGTAAATAGGGAAGTAAATCAATTTTCGTGAGAATCATAACTTCACTATTGCGGAAAATATGAGGATATTTAATTGGTTTATCTTCCCCTTCCGTCACCGATAAAATTACAACCTTAGCAGCTTCTCCCAAGTCAAATAAAGCCGGACAAACCAAATTTCCGACATTTTCAATCATCACCACAGAATTTAAAGGTGGGTTAAGTTCTTGCAAACCCTTTTCTATCATTGATGCGTCTAAATGACAGCCTGTACCTGTGTTAATTTGCACGACTTTACAACCTGTTTGTTTAATCTTTTCCGCATCATTAGTAGTTTCTTGATCACCTTCAATAACGCTGATAGTTAACTTATCTTTTAAATCATTAATTGTGCGAGTTAATAATGTCGTTTTTCCCGAACCTGGAGAACTCATTAAATTCAAAGCCAGAATATTTCGACCTTTAAACCAGCCGCGATTTTGGGCAGCTAATAAGTTGTTTTTACCTAAAATTTCTTGTTCTAAAGATATTGTTGTATTATGAATTTTAGCATGAACTTGGGGTGCTTCCTCATGGTGATGAGTATGGGTAATTACAGTCCCATCTGCTAAAGTATGGGTATGATGATGTTCATTTTCCATATTTGTAATTGTCGTTTGATTATCGTCAGAACAACCGCAGGTTACACACATAATTCCTCCACTTCAATTGCTTTTATTTTTAATTCTTCACCAGCTATGATATCTAATTGCACACTACCACATTGACAAATTCCAAAAGGTTTATCTATACCAAAAGTTCTACCACATTGACGACATTTAGCCATTCCGGGTATTTCTAATATTTCTAATCTTGCCCCTTCAACTATTGTACCTTGGGCGCAAATATCGAAACAGAATTTAATTGCATCTGGCATAATAGCTGATAATTTGCCAATTTCTAATAATACTCTTTGAACTTTTTTATTTTGGGCGTTTTCGCTAACTATGGCGATGATATTTTGGGTGATTCCTAATTCGTGCATATACTTTTTTTAAACGAACCACAGAGGCACAGAGGACACAGAGAAAAGAAGTGAATTTGTAGGTTGGGTTAAGCGATAGCGCAACCCAACAAAACCACAAAAATGTTGGAAGTGTTGGGTTTCCTTCGTCAACCCAACCTACGCAATTTATACATTTTAACAAATTCTGGGGAGTTGGTCGCCGACTAGCATATCTATGATTCTTTCTGCACCAAAGGCGGTTTTTAAGAGGACTGTTCCTGGTGGTGTGGGAATAATTTCACCTATGATAGATGCTTGTTTTCCTGTGGGGTGGTTTTGCATTGTTGCTAAAATTAAATCGGCTTTTTCTGGAGGGGCAACTATGACTAATTTTCCTTCATTAGCTAAATACAAGGGTTCTAAACCTAAGATTTCACAAACTCCATTTACTTCTTCTCGAATAGGAATTGCTTTTTCATGAATGCGTATTCCTAGGTTGGCTGTGTGGGCAAATTCGTTTAATACTGTGGCTAAACCTCCTCTGGTTGCGTCTCTCATGGCGTGAATTTGCGGGCAAACTTTGATAATTTCGGCGACTAATTCATGTAATGGTTGACAGTCGCTTTCTATATCTGTTTCTAATGCTAATTCTCCTCTGGCAATTAATATTGCTGTGCCATGATTGCCTATTTCTCCATTAATAATTACTACGTCTCCTGGTTGAATATTGCGGGGAGAAATATCAATGTTTGGGGGAATTATGCCAATTCCGGCAGTATTAATAAATAGTTTATCAGCACAACCACGATTCACAACTTTTGTGTCTCCTGTGACTATTTGCACTCCGGCTTTTTGGGCTGCTTTTTGCATACTGGCAACTACACGCCGTAATGTTTCTACTGGTAAACCTTCTTCTAAAATGACGCTACAGGTAAGATATAAAGGTTTTGCACCACTCACAGCTAAATCATTAATTGTGCCATTAATTGCTAGTTCTCCTATGTCTGAACCAGGAAAAAATAAGGGGTCTACTACATAAGAATCTGTGGTAAATGCTAATCTGTTTCCATATTGGGAAAGATTGGCTAAATCAAATGTGGCTTGGTCTTCTAATTGGGAAAGAATGGGATTATCAAAACTTTTAACAAAGATATCGGCGATTAAATCTCTCATAGCTTTACCACCGCTACCATGGGATAAGTTAATATGAGTATCTCTTACCTTTCCTTGACGACGACGGATTTGTTCAATTTTTTGGAAAAGGGGATTTTGATGAGAGTTGATTGTCATTTTTAAAATTGCTTTGTAATTATATTTTTTTCTTGTGGGACAGGCAAGATGCCTGTCATTATTAATTAATTACCTACCCGTTTCTTCATGTCTACCATTATGTTTATCGTAATGTAAAACGCCACCAACTGCCCAATCTTCCCGTTCAAATTCATCAATATGAATAGTTATCCATTCGGGTTTTGTTCCTAAAGCAGAAACTAAAGCGTCAGTTACAGCTTTAACTAATTTTCGCTTTTTTTCTATGGAGTGACCTTTACCAATTTGGACAGTTACAAAAGGCATATAATTTTCCTTAAATTGTGCAATTTAGACTGATATAGGTTCGGTTGATACACCTGATTTATCTCTTTTTGCCATAGTTGAAAGTCGCCCATATTTGTAATATGCTGCACAAGCACCTTCGGAGGAAACCATACAAGTTCCTATGGGTGTTTCCGGTGTGCAAGCTGTTCCAAATACTTTACATTGCCAAGGTTTTAAAACTCCTTTGAGAATTTCTCCACATTGACAAGCTTTATGATCTGCTACTTTTAAATTAGGAATTGTAAATTTAGCTTCTGCATCAAATTGGGCATATTCTTCGCGGATTTTAAAACCAGAATTGGGGATTTCTCCTAAACCTCTCCATGCAAATTTTTCACGGACTGCAAATACTTTATTTATGGCTGTTAAGGCGTTTTGATTTCCCCTAGGTTCTACTAAGCGATTATATTGATTTTCGACTTGGCAACGATTTTCTACTATTTGTTTTAATAACATCCAAATTGATTGGAAGATATCTAATGGTTCAAAGCCAGAAATAACGATGGGTTTATGATATTTTTGGGCAATAAATTCATAAGGTTCTGTTCCTATGACCATACTTACATGACCAGGACCAACAAAACCATCGAGTTGTAAATCGGGATTTTCTAATAATGCTTCTAATGCGGGAATTACTAATACATGATTAGAAAACATACTAAAGTTAGTGATATTTTCTGCGGCTGCTTGGAGGATGGTAAATGCTGTACTGGGGGCGGTGGTTTCAAATCCTAAACCAAAGAAGACTATTTCTTTATGGGGGTTTTCTTTGGCTATTTTCAGGCTATCTAAGGGTGAATAAACCATGCGAATATCTGCACCTTGGGCTTTGGCTTGTAATAAGCTGGTTTTTGCACCGGGTACGCGCATTGCGTCGCCAAATGTGGTAAATATGATGTTGGGTAGTTGACAGAGTGCGATCGCATCATCTATTCTCCCTTTAGGCATGACGCACACTGGACAACCAGGACCATGAATTAGTTCAATATTATCGGGTAATATTTCTTCGATTCCGTATTTGAAAATAGCATGAGTATGTCCTCCACATACTTCCATTATTTTTAAATGTCTGTCTATTTGTTGGCTGAGTTTGGTTATTTCTTGTTGTAAAGCGAGGGCTTTTTCTGGGTTACGAAATTCGTTTACATATTTCATAATTTTTGTTTCGCGCAAAGGCGCAAAGGTGCAAAGACGCAAAGGAATAAAAAGGAATAAAGGAGATTTTAAGGATAAGATTGGGCTATTTCTTGTAATAATTTTAATGTTTCTGCGGCTTCTTGTTCGTTGATTCTGTTCATGGCAAAACCGACGTGGACTAATACCCAATCTCCTATACAAGTTTCTGGGGGGTGTTGTTCGTCAACTATACAGGCTATGTTTATTTGGCGTTTGACTCCTCCAATATTAACTATGGCTAGTTTATGTTCTGGGTTGGTTATTTCTGTTATTTGTCCGGGTATTCCTAAACACATTTTGGGTTTCCTTTTATGAAGATTTATCTCACGCAGAGGCGCAGAGACAACAGAGGTTTTTATGTTATTTCTTTTAAGTATTTAGCGGCTGCAATTACGGCTTGTCCTAGTGACAATCCGCCATCATTTGTGGGTACTATACTATGAGTTAATACATTAAGTTCTAATTTTTCTAGTCGCATTTTTACCTGTTGTAATAGAATTTGGTTCTGAAATACGCCTCCTGTTAATGCTACTTGATTAAATTGATGTTCTTGTCTAAGTTGTTGAACAATTGTTACAATAGCAATAGCTAAACTTTTATGAAATCCCGCAGCTATTATTGATGATGAGATGTGCTGTTTAATATCATTAAGAATTTCTCGCCATGTTGGGGATGTATCTATATAATAAATACTATCTAATTTTTTAAATTTAAAGGAATAATTTAGACTTTCTTTATCATTGTTTAAAATATTGATATCAGTTATTGCTTCCATTTCTATGGCTGCTTGTCCTTCATAACTGCATTGTTCTCGACAAATACCTATGGCGGCTGCAACTGCATCAAATAATCTTCCTACTGATGATATTACGGGTGAATTAATACCTTTTTCTATGATTTGATTGAGTAGTCTAGGGTTTTTATGTTCTAAGAATTTGATTATTTCTAAATCACTATATTTTTCTTTAAGTTCTTCCCAGGTGAAAGCATTAATTAATTGAGAGTATGTATTTCTCCAAGGTTGATAAATTGCCTGTTTTCCTCCTATTATGGGCATAGGTTTAAATGTGGCTAAACGTCGAAAATTTTGATAGTCTGCTAAGAGAAATTCTCCTCCCCACAGTGTACCGTCTTCACCATAACCTAAACCATCAAATGCTATTCCTAATACTGGTTTTGTATCTAAAGAAATTTGATTTTCTGCCATACAAGCAGCTATATGGGCATGATGATGTTGAATTTCTGCTAATTTAATTTTATTAACTATTGCTAGTTCTTTCCCAAGTTTAGATGATAGATATTCTGGATGTTTATCAATAGCAATTATTTCTGGTTTATGGGAAAATAAATTGAGATATAAATTCAATGTTTCTTGATAAGCATTAAAAGCAGCCGCATTTTCTAAATCTCCTAAATGTTGTGATAAAATCGCCTCATCTTCTCTTAATAAACAAAAGGTATTTTTTAACTCGCTACCCATTGCTAAAATAGGCGGTATTTTCTCGAATCCAGGTGGTAATTTAATCGGTGCTGGTGCATATCCCCTAGCACGTCTAAGGGTTTGTATTTGATTATCAATAACTCTAACTATGGAATCATCTACTCTATTAACAATATCTCGATTATGTAAAAGAAAATAATCAGCTATTTTTGATAATTTATCTTTTGCATCTTCATTATCTATACATTGTGGTTCATCAGAAATATTCCCACTAGTTAAAACTATGGGTACTTTCATTCTTCTGAGAATTAAATGATGTAACGGCGTATAAGGTAGCATGAAACCCAGGGTATTTTGTCCTGGGGCTAGGTCAGATGCTAATTTACTATGATCTTTAATATTTAATAAAACAATAGGTGCAGCAGGACTTGTTAATAATTCTTTTTCCAACTCATTAATATAGCAATATTCAGAAATAATATTAATATCCCTTGCCATTAAAGCCAAAGGTTTATGATAACGCTGTTTACGATTTCTGAGTTTTAAAACTGCATTTTCTAAAGTGGCATCACAAGCTAAATGAAAACCGCCTAAACCTTTAATAGCAACAATTTCACCCTTTTGTAATAAAGTACAAACAGCATCCACATCATCTAACATAGAAAACATATCAGAGATAACAGGTTTACCGTCAGCCCTTTCTAACCATGCACGCGGTCCACATTCAAAACAAGCCACAGGTTGGGCATGAAAACGACGATTTTCGACATCTTGATATTCCTTTTCACATTCCTTACACATTGAAAAATTCACCATGCTAGTGTTATTTCTATCGTAAGGAATAGCCCGAATAATACTCAACCTTGGACCACAATGAGTACAATTAGTAAAAGGATAACGAAAATAACGACTAAAAGGATCAAAAATCTCCCTTTGACATTGGGGACAAGTTGCAGCGTCAGGAGAAATTTCAGTTTTCACCACACTATTAACACTGCGAGAAATCACAAAATCATCAAAATCAAACTCCCCCAAATATGGACTTCTAATCACCTCATTAATTGTTGCTAAAGGAGGACATTCTTGATATAATTGATGGACAAACTCCGCTATTTCCTCCTCACTCCCAGAAACACGAATTAACACCCCTTCACCATCATTACAAACATCACCTTTCAAACCAAAAACCTTCGCCAAACGATACACAGTAGGACGAAAACCCACCCCTTGCACAGTCCCGCGAACCCGAATTTCTTCTATTCTCATCTTTGCGTCTTTGCTCCTTTGTATCTTTGCGCGAAATAATTAAAACTTCCAAATCAAAACGCGATTATTTCCAGAATCAGCAACTACCGCATTCTCACCACAAACCTTAATTCCATAACACCAATTTAAACTTTGTCGTGTTGGTAGTCCAAAATTCCGATTTTCGCTTTTATTTGTAAAGTTATCTTGTCCCATCACACCATCAGCATTCGCACCCTGCAATAATAAAATAGATGCTCGTTTTTTCCATCCTAGCAAACGGGAATTAGCTGTATCAGCAACTATCAACCAATCCCCTGCAATATCTACCCCATAAGGCATACTTAAACTACTGGCACTAGGCAAATAAACACCTTGATTCAATTCCACAAAATTGAAGTTCTTTTGTCCTAAAACCACTGCACAAGGGGCATTATTTGCTGTGGGAATTCCTTCCCAAATCATGACTCGGTTATTACCTGCATCTGTAACAACTAAATTATCTTCCCAAAGGGTGATATCATGACACCAACGCATACTAGCAGCAGTGGGAGAACCACCCCCATTTTCATTGCGTGATATCATATCTGGTTGTCCCAAAACTATATCCGCAGGTTGACCATTTTCTGTGGGTAATTGATTCCAAATTAATAAGCGACGATTGCCAGTATCAGCTACAAATAACTTACCTTGATGATAGAAAATACCATAAGGCCAATGCAGTGTATTAGCCGAGGGTTGTTGACTTCCCCTGTTAGGTAGATTATCAATAAAGTTATTTTGTCCTAATACCAAATCTGCGGGGATATGACTATCTTTTGGAATATTATACCAGATTAAAATGCGATGATTCCAAGCATCTGCAACCGCTAAACCATTACCACATTTACAAATACCCGTAGGCACACTAAATGTAGATTTTCCTGGTGTTCTTTTGGCGTTTTGTCCTTCATGAAAAAAGTCAGGTTGTCCTATTATCCAGTCAGCAGGTTGATGATCTTTTGTGGGTAAATTTTGCCAACCTAATAAACGATGATGTCCTGTATCTGCTACCCATAATGGTCCCGTTGGTGATAATAAACAAGCTGCACGGGGTCCAAACATTGTTGTGGGAGTAGGTGCAATAGGTATTGCTATTTGTTCTGGTGTAATATTGTTTCCTAATATTATTTTTGCACCATGAGGGGAGAGGGGTAAATGGGGGATATTTTGGGTTTGCAATGTAGATAGGGAATTAATATTTACGCTATTTACTCCAATACGGTTTAGTTAATAAAATTGTAGGTTGGTTTAAGCGATAGCGCAACCCAACAAAGTTTGGAAAATGTTGGGTTTCCTTGCGTGAAACTCATCTACTTAGATTATTGGAAAACCTGGAATAATTCTATCAATTTCCTGCATTTTTCATAAAGTTTCTGTTAAAGCAATAACAATTGTTTGATACTGGTTATAGAAAAGCTTGCCTCAGCATGAATTATGATATAATTGTATTACTTGATAGAGTTGAGATTACTTTGTTAAATTATGTTGATAAAATAAATACTATGCCAGCTAAAGACATCTATCACAATACTGTAAAAAATGCACTTATCAAAGATGGTTGGAAAATTATCCATGACCCTTTACGAATTCGTTTAGGAAGAGGTAAAAATCTATTTGTTGATTTAGGTGCTGAAAGATTATTAGCAGCAGAACGAGAAACAGAAAAAATAGCTGTTGAGGTGAAAAGTTTTACTCGTCCTTAGGATATGAAAGACCTGGAAGACGCTGTTGGTCAATTTGTTTTGATCATTTATTAGCACGTTATTATCCTGAATATAAGTTATTTCTGGCTGTGAGTGAAAGCACTTGTAAAACAGTTTTTGAAGAAGAAGCTGGTCAAACTTTAATTGAAGATGGTGTAATTCGTTTATTTAGTTTTGATGCTGAACAGGAGGTAATTGTCAAATGGATTCCTTAACTAATCAATATCGTCGGATAATTAAAAAAATTCTTGAAGAATATGCTGATTTTCTTGGCAATGATGAACAAGTTAAAGTTGAGTTGGTATTAGATGAGAAAAATGATCGTTATTTATTAGTAGAAACTGGTTGGAAAAATGGTTATCGTATTTATGGAAGTTTATTACATCTTGATTTAATTGATGGTAAGGTTTGGATTCAACATGATGGGACTGAGGAGGGTATTGCTAATGATTTGGTTGCTGCGGGAATACCAAAATCATATATTATTTTAGGGTTTAAAGCTCCTGAAGTTCGGAAATATACGGAATTTGCGGTTTTTTAAATTTTGTAAATATTCGGAAATACCTCAGCATTTTCATGGATATACTGGTTGAATTGTTTTGATTATGCTACAAGTAAAGATAAAGTTTAGGTAATCCAAAAAATATGGCAGGAAGAACGAAGTTTGGTGATAGATGGGAAATTATTAAGTCATTGAGTGAAGGTGGTCAGTCTTATGTGTTTCTTGTCAAGGATTTATCAGGCGAATTTACTGAAAACTGTATTCTAAAAAGATTGAAAAAACCCGACCGAATTGGCAGATTTGAGCAGGAAGTTAGGGCAGGAATAGAATTGAATCATCCTCAGATTCCCCCAATTCTAGATAAAAATCTAGAAACTGAACCTTATTACTTTGTAACTAAATATTACCAAAGTCCTACATTAACTAATGTTGTAGAGAATAATGGTCTATTAGAACCGCTAGAACCGCTCAAAGCACTGACAGTTTTTATAAAAATATGTGAACCAGTAGCGTATGCACATGAAAATGGGATAGTACATCGTGACTTAAAACCCGACAATATAATTCTTGATCAAGATCATAATCCTATAATTCTTGACTTTGGTATTTGCTACTTTAGAGATGAAAGTAACCGTTTCACTCAGACTATGGAGCAAGTCGGCTCTCGATATTATATTGCACCTGAATTAGAAAATGGACGCACTGATCAAGTAACTGAGGCTGTTGATTCATACGCATTAGGCAAAATCTTGTATTTTTTGCTGACTGGAACAATATTTGCTAGGGAAAACTACAAAGACTCTAACAACTTATCAACTGTATGTAAAAATCCTCAACTCGATTATGTAACACAAAAAATATTAGCTAAATCAGTTGTTGAGCAACCAAGTGAGCGTAGTTCTGTTTCTGAGTTGAAAGAATTTGCCGAAACAGTTAGACGCTTAATATATGAGCATTTCTATCCTGATAAAGTTGGTTCACGATGTCGTTTTTGTGGTGAAGGTACTTATAAATCGCTTAACTCTGGTTTTCTAACAACTCAAAATAATGGGTCAATTCCTTACGAAGCTATTTCTTGTAACGTCTGTGAAAACATACAGTTTTTCAAACCTCCACGACCTTACGGGTTTGTGCAATAAATCAAAAACCTCCTGCTCTATTGTATGAGTTATGAGAACAAGAATGTCTAAAAAAATTGCACTTTTAATGTAGAGTAAAGAGATCGCATTTTATAGATATAGGGTAAAGTGCGATCGCATTTTTGATGTAGAGTTATGAGCGATAGCGAAGCGCTCCGTAGGAATCGCATTTCTGATGTAGAGTTAGGAGCGATCGCCATTTATAATAAAAATATTGCAACCGTCAATGTCACGAGGATTAGAAAAATGGACGTTACAAAACTTAGTAACACAACAATAGAACTATCTGACATTACAGCTTGGGATAAAAACGGAAATAAACTTTTAGTATCAAAAGTTAGAGCTAGAAATATTGTAGAAGATATTACTGCCAAAGTTGAAGATATTCTCAAATTTGAGTATGAACATAATCAAGTTATAATTCCTTATGCTATGACAGCTACCCGTGAAGAAATTAAGATTTTTCAATGGGATGGTGAAAAGTTAGAAAATGTCTACACCTTCCCAACTCATGAAGTTTTGTCTGAATATGATCCAGAATTTAGTCATAAGAAGAGGATTTTTGAATACTATCTGGAAACATTAGTTGAAGGATGGTTGAGAGATTTGGCTGATAATTGGAAAACAGATAATCCACCAAAATCAGAAGAACTAACTCAGATAGGCTTTGTAGATAAAATTGCTGATGCAGCACAATAAAGGTTAGAAAATTTAATGATTACGCTTTATATAGAAACTAATTTTTTTATTGATTTTGCCAAAAATCAAGATCAAAAAACTGAGAAGTTAGTCTATCCCCAAGATCCGGAAGCAACAGCAATACTTAATATAGCAACTCCTGCAATTTGTTGTATGGAATCTCTTTCTGTACTAGAAAGTGAGCGAAACAGAAGTAATCGGTTTGGGGATAACCTAAAAGATGAGGTAAGAAAACTCAAAGGAGATGTTAACTCTCAATACTCTAGAGAAATTAAACAATGTCTAGAACAAGCCCTAATTAAGAATAATGAGAGAATTAATGAGATTAACACTCGTCTTTTTGATGTTTTAGAATGGGCTACTAATAATGTAGAATTAATACAATTAAAACCAGATATACTCAATACAAGTCTGGAAAACGAATTTATTGCTGATCCTACAGATAACTTAATTTTACATTGTATTCTTGATCATGCCAAAACATCTGCAAATGAGCAAAAAGTTTTTTTAAGTGGAAATCATACAGACTTTGGTACACCAGAGATTAAACAAATATTACGGGAAGCAGGTATAAGATATTTTGTAAAGACGGGAGATTTTTTAGGTTGGTTGCGGTCACAGCCTTAATTATTGGGTAATATCGCATTTCTGATGTAGAGTGAGAGCGATCTATCATACTAAACTATTTATTAAGTTTTTCGGAAATTAGTTATGCAGTGGCAACCAATAGAAAATTTACCATCAAATTGGGAAAATTTAGCAAGTTCTGAGTTACCACCTTTAGTTACTGTTTGGAATGAACAAGCAGAACGACTGCGTTCCTCTGGAGAATTTAAAACCTTTATGGAAAGGTTATGTCGAGAGATTGCTATTGAAACTGGAATTATTGAAGGACTATATACCCTAGACAGAGGAATCACCCGTATACTAATTGAACAAGGAATTAATGAGGCTCTTATTGCTCATAATCCTAATAATCCTGCCAATCCCCCAATCAAGCAAATTGTATCTCTCATCCAAGATCAAGAAGCAGCGATTGAAGGATTATTTGATTTTGTTGGTGGACAGAGAAGCTTATCTAATTCCTACATCAAAGAGTTACATCAACTTCTTACTCAGAATCAAGATAGTACAGAAGCAAAAACACCAACAGGACAAATTGTTCGTGTTCCTCTTCTCAAAGGTGACTGGAAGAAGCAACCTAATAATCCAGAAAGAAAAAATGGTTCTATAGATGAATATTGCCCTCCAGAACAGGTTGCGTCTGAAATGGATAACTTGATTCAATGGCATCATCAACATAGAATAGAACAAATTCCCCCTGAAGTGGCAGCAGCATGGTTACATCATCGCTTCACACAAATTCATCCATTTCAAGATGGTAATGGTCGTGTGGCTCGCTGTCTTGCTAGTTTAGTTTTTATGCAAGCTAGATGGTTTCCTTTGGTTGTTACAGGTGACGAAAGAGCAGCTTATATTGGAGCTTCAGAGCAAGCAGATCAAGGTGATTTATCAAACTTGATTAACTTGTTTGCTAAAAGTCAAAAACAGGCATTTATTCGTAGTCTTGGTTTATCTGAACAAATTTTGTCCGAAACACGACGCGCTCAGGCTGTTATTGCTTCCATAGCTAACAAAATTAAGCAAAATCAATCAGCTACTATTCCAGAGCGTCGTCAAAAAGTTGAAAGTTTTGCGACAAATCTGTTTAAAATTGCATCGGCTCGTTTACAAGATATCGCTACCGAAATTAAGTTATCTGTTCAAAATCTAGTAAGTGATGCTGATAGTTTTGTAGTTCCGGCTGCGGCTGGTGATAAAAAATCATATTATCATCGCTTTCAAGTTGTGGAAACAGCTAAACAATTAGGTTACTTTGCTAATCTTAGTCCCTATCACAGTTGGATACAATTGGTGATCAATGTAGAATCATCAACAACAATTCTACTTTCTTTTCATGCAGTAGGACACGAGTATCTCGGATTACTTGCTTGTTCTGCTTGTGCATATCATAGAGATAATACTGGAGAAGGTGAACGAAATATTAGTGGAAATATTAGTGATATCCAAGCCTTAACAGATTCTCTATTTCAGTTTTCTTATGCTGATGAAGAAAGTAACCTGACAGAACGTTTTAAGAAGTGGTTGGAAGATGTGATTGTCAATGGTTTAGAGTATTGGAATAAGAGTGTTTAATAAAAGAGTAGGAGCGATACCTTACTAATCATTTGTTTTCCTGCCTCCTCTAGGAATATAATTACTTGGTTTCTAAGTAGGTAGGCGGGAAAACCATCTAAAAAATCATCAGATTACACACCTTCTGGACAGACTTCATTTTCTCTCATTTTACCAAAGTGATAAAATAATTAAGTAAGTAGACGAAAATAAATCAAAGTAGATTAAGTAATGTAAAAAATATGGAGATGAGTTCGTAGTGAGGGCTTCAGCCCTCAAATGAGGAATAAATTCCTCACTACAAACTTTGAATTATTCAAGCCGTTCTACTTAAATTTATCTAAATAAATATAATTTTAACTGTTAAATAGTAAATATGGGAAATCCCCAATATTCCAGAACAAATGGGATTAATTACCTATTATGCAAATTGATACAAATAGCTTTTCATGGTTTGATGTAGCAGATGATGTCAAAGAATTATTGATATTAGCTGCACAGACTTGGGAAAATACAGAAGAATCTACAAAATATATGCAGCAAGCGTTAGTTAAAACAGGAGATAACACAGATGTTTTAGTTGCGGCTTATAGATATTTTTACTACAAAAATAATTATGTCTTAGCACTGACAACAGCAGAGAAAATAACCGCTAAAATAAAAAAAGCGGAAAGTCTACCTGATAATTGGCAAGAACTTAAACCTATCCTAGTTAAACGTCACGAAGAATCTCAAATCAGATTGTACTTAACTGCTTATGCTGCTTCTGGTTTGGTATTAGCTAAACTAGGAAACATAGAAAAAGCAAAGGAAATCAGTATCAGAATAAAAGGTATTGATGACAAAAATGATTTTGGTGCTGGTATTCTTCTCGATATTTTAACTCGTCCACCAGAAGCAGACGATTAAACATGAAGATAGGGAAAACTCCCGACAAATGACAACCACAAGCAATCAACAAATTACGAATCATGAATAATTGGTTATCTTTCAACTCAAATTCCCAGCTAATATCGTCTTTTCTACCCAAAATACTGTGATTCTACCGGGAATGCCTACATCTCCAATAACTCCTATAACTAAAATGCCTCAAACCTCTCCTCCTATCATTTTTTTACCTAATTCTGCACAGTCAATATTTTAAAATTTATGCAAGGTCAGGATTTATTTGTTGCTGAAAATGGACAATATCAAGTTTGTAAATCAGCAAGATCATGGGATTTATTGCGTGATAATTATCGTCTGTATCGCTTTTTAACTGAAGTCGAAGATATCCTCAAAAATGTTGAAGATGAATCAACACGACTACCAGAAATTAGAATGTTGGTAAGACGATTAATTATTAATTCCTATTGGGTACAAAGTCAATCTTTACAACCTGATCTAAAAACGGGAATCTCGGTTCTACTATTATATGATGAATTAGGATTTCCCCTAACTGTACAAACAGTAACATTTGCACCAGGAACAACTTCTAATATTCATAATCATGGAACATGGGGAGTAGTCGCAATTTTAAAAGGTCAGGAAAAAAACACATTTTGGCGACGTAGTTCAAACCCAGAATTTCCTGATAAAATTGAAAAAACAGGCGAAGTAAATTTATCCTCCGGTGATCTTATCAGTTTTACACCTGAGACAATACATCAAGTTCAAGCCATTGGTAAAGAACCAACAGTAACATTTAATATTTATGGAGAAACAAACCCAAAACAGAGATTTGAATTTGACGTAACTAATCACAGTGCTAAAAAATTTTAAAGGTAGTGGCAAAAAAAGAAATAACAGATTATGCTGATAAATATTATAGAAAATAAGATCCCCGACTTCTTTTTAGATATTCTCAATAAATGAATAATTAATCTTAGAAGTCGGGGATCTAAGTGTTAGCTATCAATCAAAATAATCATCTTCCATCTGCGTTTATCTGCGTTCATCTGCGGTTAATTATTTCCTATCCAAACATCCAACTATAACCTTATAGGAGAAACAGCAATGGCCAGAGTAATTTTCTATGAAAAACCAGGCTGTAAAGGTGGTACAAAGCAAAAAGTTTTGCTAACAGCAGCAGGTCATGAAGTAGTAGCATATAACCTATTAACAGAACCTTGGACAGTGGAAAAATTGCGGTCATTTTTTGGCGATCGCCCTGTCATAGAATGGTTCAATAAAGCTGCGCCTAGTGTAAAATCAGGAGAGGTGAATCCCGAAAACATCACCGCTGAAAATGCCTTGGTCATGATGCTGAGAGATCCCTTATTAATCCGTCGTCCCTTGATCCAAGTAGGGGATAAAAGAGAAGTAGGCTTTGATGTCGAGAAAATTGACGCATGGATAGGCTTAAAAGCCGTAGATGAGTCTTTAAAACAAATGAGTGAACACCTCATGCAGCAGAACCTCCAAGGCTGCACTCATGGACATAATCACGACCACCATCATGGTCAGGGTGGTTGCAAAAATCACGGGCAAGAACATCAACATTAGATATTAACAAGCCTCTACCCGCCTCTTTCTTTGTCATCAGATATATTAAGAGAAAAAGCGGGTAGTGAGGGTAATTTATCTATAATCCTGTGTTTGAATGTTCCGTAATCTCGCTGCATCACGCATACCATAATCAGTGCGAGTAAAGCGATTTAGCTGCATTTCAAAAAATTCCCTATTTGCTTGTAAATGCTGAGGATTTTCATCATCTAAAGGATATAAAAGAGCAGTTCTTAAAGCTTGAATTACCGCCGATGTGACATTATACATCGAACGTTGAAAAGTAATCCCCAATTGAATCAAAATATCCTCTTCTCCTCGACAATATTCTTGGTAATAATCAACAAGATATTGAGGCAAAAAGTGCAGCATATCTTGCATTAATAATGTAGGAGGAATACCCGCTGTACCCACAGGAAAAACATCAGCGTAAAGAATCCCATAATGAAAGTCTTTTTGATCTTCTGGAACTTGTCCTGCTTGAGCATTATAAGACTTTGTCCCTCTAAATGGTGCTGTGCGATAAAAAACAGCTTCTACATAGGGTAATGCGGCTTCATATAGCCAAGTAAAACCTTTAGATTTGGGGATGATTTCATAACATTCACCATCAATATAAACATGATGATAAATGGGACGACCTGCAATAGCAAATATACCATTTATGAGAAAATTCATGGCATCAGGTACACCTTTAAAACCACCTTCATCATAAATATCTGACATTTCAAAAAATACTGGTGCCATGACTTCCCAAAAAAGTCCTAAATTAGAATAATAGGACATCATCCGGCACTGTTCCAAAAACATATCAGGAAACAGTTTATAAAGTCCCGACATGAGGGGGTTTTTCCGAAAATAAGCTTTAATGGCTTTATCAGCATTAGCTTTATATTCTTCGGAATCTAAATAGGCATCAAATTGATTAACTGGTGCATACATTTTGCGATGCCATAACATAGCCTGCATACAAGCTTCCGCAAATTCCATGTTAATTCTGTCATGGAATAAATGATGGAAAATTTTCGGCATTTTCGTAGTTTCACCCTTTTCCATAAATGCCAAAAGTTCTGGGTGTGCAGTGGCTATACCTCGCCAAATTCTTAAATCAGCATCATCCCCGGCATAGTGATTATGTAAGTCTAAATATTCTTGGGGTAGGAAATATTTAAAAGCTGGCAAAGGATCTAAAAATACTCTTTCGGCAATATAAAGTAAGTCTCGCCAATAGAAATCCATTGGTACAGCATAAGCTTTATAAATACCGATAATTTGCATGAGGTTTTCTGGAGTATCTGGCAACATTGAACCGCCAGCTTCTAAACGATGAATAATTTCTGCAAATTCATGTTTTGAAGGTGGGATTTTTGTATTTGGTTTAGCTGGAGTTTGTACCATAATATTTTTGTTTTGGTTAATAAAATTTTTTTGATTGCGGAACAGTTTTCTTCTCGTTCCCATACTCTGTGTGGGAATTTCTCGTTCCCATACTCTGTGTGGGAATGAATTCTAGAAGGCTCTGCCTTCAATAATATTAGAATTAGAGGCAGAGCCTCTGTGATAGCATTCCCAGTCGGAGACTGGGAACGAGATAACTACTTCAAGGCAATTACGGTTTTTGCGGTGGTGGGAACTGCCGCTACCATAGCGGTAGTTGTGGTTTCACTCCAACGCACTAACCAAGTGGGTTGTACTCCTAAAAAGATAATTAAGAATGCCAAAATTAGCGCGGGGACTTTTTCATTCCATAATACTCTGGGATAGTAGGCTAGGTTATTTTGCAGTTTGCCAAAACAGGTACGGTTGAGAAGAATAAGAAAATAAACTGCGGTTAAACCAGATGCTACTACACATAAAATTGTGGGAATGGGAAAGCTGGAAAAACTGCCTTGAAAGGAAATAAATTCCGCAATGAAACCTGTTAAACCGGGAATACCAGCACTAGCCATGCCACTTAAAACCAGTAAGGCACTAATTAATGGTAAACCGCGAATAGGACTCATTAAACCATTCAGTTTGTCTAATTCTCTTGTGCCAACTTTGGTTTCGATAACTCCAACTAAATGGAAGAGAATAGCGAGAATAATTCCATGACTAAACATTTGGGCGACTGCACCAACTAATGCTAAAGGCGTGGCGGCTGCTGCTGCTAGTAAAATATAGCCCATGTGGCCGATAGAACTATATGCTACCATGCGTTTGATGTCTGTTTGGGCGATCGCTACAACTGCCCCATAAATCGCGCTAATTGCCCCCCAAATTGCTAAAGTTGGGGCGATAATCTGCCAAGTTTGGGGAAACATTCCCAAGCCAAATCGCAATAGTCCATAAGTTCCCAGTTTTGCTAATATTCCCCCTAGCAAAATAGCAATAGGTGTGGAAGCTTCAACATAAGCATCTGGTAGCCAAGTATGGAAAGGAATTAAAGGAATCTTAATGCCAAAACCTAAAACTATTCCTGCTAATAATACTAATTGCATTCCCGCAGAAATGTTTTGAGTCGCCACAGCATCAAAGGCAAAACTATGAGAACCTGTTAACCATACCATGCCTAAAAATGTGGCTAAAATTAAAGCCCCAGAAATGGCTGTATAAATCAGGAATTTCATGCCCGCATAGGCTCGTTTTTCTCCTCCCCAAATGGAGATTAGTAAATAAAATGGAATTAATTCCAATTCATAAAATAGGAAGAACAAAAGCAAATTTTCTGATAAGAAAGCACCAGCAACGCCACCACTAACAAACAAAATCAGGGAATAAAATAACCGAGGACGTTCTGTATCCTTACTACTGCTGTAAATAGCAATCCAAGTGAGGAAGCTATTTAATACCAACATTAATATTGATAATCCATCAACTCCTAACTGATAATTTAAACCTAATGTTTCATTCCAAGGTAGATATTCTGTAAATTGCATCCCTGGATTGCTGATATCAAATTTTAACAAAATGAAAATATTCCACAGCAAAACTAAACCTGTGACGATTAAAGATACTAACCGAATCTGACTCGCAGGAACGTCTTTTGCCGGATAAAAACCGATGATTATAGCGGCTATAATTGGTAGCCAAATTAAAACACTCAACATATTTATTAATTGGTAATTGGTAATTGGTAATAGATTAGCTATTACCAATTGATTTATGATGAATTAACTAACTAAACTAACTTTGCCAATATCTAAGTCGTAATAACCACCAACTATTTCAAGTTTGTTGTTAGTCATTGGATTAACCTTGATATGACAAAAATTGCCACTATTATTTTAGATTATTATCAGCAGTCTAAATCATAGATATTTAGAAAATTAAATTCATGAACTGAATTCCCCAGAAAGGCCATGTCACCCAAGCACCTAAAAAACCGACTCCTAACAGAACTGTTAAGGCATAAAATTGAGTTTGTCCATTGTTACTATATTTCAAGCCTTCACCACCCAATAGAGAGAATAAACCCACAGAGTTGACAATACCATCTATTACAAATCTGTCCAGCATATCGGCAAATTTAGAAAGTTGGGCAACGCCGAAAATAATGGTAACTTTGTAAATTTGAGGGGTGTAAAAATCGTAAGCAAATAAATTTTGTAAACCTTGCCAGGGTAAACGAATTGGTTTGGGAATGTTGCCTAAATAGATGATGCTACTAATACTACAACCGAAGATACTTGACCAAATTAATAGGAGGGCAACATCTTTATTTAATGTTGCCCAGTCTGGAAGTAATGATAAACTTTGCAACACTAAAGGCAGGTGTAAAACAAAGCCAGATAAAACCATCATTGGTAACACCATTAACCATAAAGCTTCGGGAGAACGTTCACTCATTTGTTTGGGTTTACCACCAAAGATTAAAGCAAATTCTCTAGTTAAACTAAATGCAGTTAAGGCATTAACAAAAATTACTATTCCTACTAAAGTGGGATGTGTTGCCCATAAACCATCAGCTAGTTTAAATAGTGCCCAAAAACTACCTAAAGGCGGAAAACCTATTAAACCCAATGTACCAATAATAAATGCTATCCCGGACATGGGACGACGTGACCACAATCCACCTAATTGGGTAACATCTTGGGTGACACTATTCCAAACAATGCCCCCGGTACTCATAACTAATAATGCAGCGGATACGGCATGGGTGAGAACTAATAATAATGCGGTTTCATCCTGCTGTGTGCCTACAGCAATAAATATCAAGCCCATGTAAACACTGACAGAATAGGATAAACAGCGTTTAATGTCAATTTGAGCGATCGCAATTAACGCCCCACCAATAGCTGTCACCGCCCCAATCGCCACTATCGCCGAAGATGCCACAGGTGATAAACTAAACACAGGTTGCAATTTAATTAATACCCATGCCCCACTGGCCACTACCACCGAACTCCGCAAAATTGTACTGGGAACAGGTCCCTCCATGGCCTCATCTAACCATAGGTGCAAAGGAAACTGGGCGCATTTACCCATTGGCCCGGCAATTAATCCGAAACAGACTAAAGTGATAATTGTGGGGTCAACATTCGCCGTGGCCGCCCATGCAGTTAACTCTGTATAATTCCAAGTTCCTGAAAGTGTCCAAAGTCCCAAGACACCCATTAATAAAAACAAGTCTCCCACCCGTTTAGTCAAAAAAGCATCACGCGCCCCAGTCACTACCAAAGGCTGACTAAACCACAAACCTACTAATAGGTAAGTTCCCAATGTGAGGACTTCCAGAATTACATAAGTGGAAAATAAATCGTTACACAAAACCAAAGCACAAAGACCAGCTTCAAATAATCCTAATAAAGAAAAGAAGCGTCCCCAACCCCAGTCCATTTCCATGTAACCAATCGCGTATATCTGCGCCAGCAAGTTCAAGCCGGTAATAATAATTACTGCCCCGATGCTGACAGCAGAAATTTCTAAATTAATAGTCAGGTTTAAACCTGCTGTTGATAGCCAAGGAATAAATACTTCTTTAGCTGGATGATTCCAAATAGCAAAGAAAGCAAAGACGGCATGGAAAAAGGAGATAAAGGTCATCACCACGTTGACATATCCCGCCGGTCGAGGACCAGTTTTGCGAATGATTCCCGGCGACCAAGGTATAGCTAAAAGCCCACCTATCAAAGCATAAACCGGAATTAGCCAAACAGTGTCTACTAAATACTGATCCATTCAATTACTCCTATAGTTTGCAGCAAAAATTAAAGAAAACAGACTTACTAGCGTTGATCCCTCTCAACCTAGTGATGACAGACAATGAAAATTTATCTTTATTTAATATTGTTAAAAATAGCTTACCGTTATCTGTGCCAAAAAAGAATTACCTAATTAAACAAATTCACGATATTTTTTGTAAAGAATTCTTATATTTCAATAGATTGAATTATTAAATGGTAACTATTATTTTGAGTCTATGGATTGTATTTGTCTATAGTATCTATAGTATAGGGGCGGTATTTTCCACCCCGATCAAATTCACACTTTAGCAATTATGTCAAGTTGCAAATTGGGTGAATTATTTTCCGCAATTATAACTACTGGGCTAACTTGGCTAATGGGTGCTGGTTTCATATCCCGGTAATCAATAATCTGGACAACAATTAGGTATGCAATAGCCAGAAGTATAGAAATTGCCCCTGTAATAATCGCAACTATCTGAGAACGGTTCATAAGTGTTTCCTACAAATTAAGTTATTGAGAGACTTATATATCTAGATTGCCATAAACTATAAACAGGTTTATGTATCCAGCAAAGATAGTATCAATATATAGAACTTTGCTTAAAATCAACAATTATGTCCCTAACCGAAGAAATTCTTTCCCAACTCCCAGGCGATGTTTTAGGCGGCTTGCGTCGTACTGACAGCATATTAGCATCATTGCGAACAGGTGACGCACCTATACCCAACGTAGTTACAGAAAATCCCCAAAATTTAGAATCTGTAGAATTTGATGTCATTATTTGCGGTGGAACTTTAGGAATTTTGATTGGTTGCGCTTTAGCTGTACGTGGTGTGGGCGTAGCCTTACTAGAAAGGGGAATTTTGCGCGGAAGAGAACAGGAATGGAATATTTCTCGCAAAGAGTTAGAAGTATTTCGGGAATTGGAATTGTTGACAGCAGACGAATTAACACAAGCTATCGTCACAGAATATAACCCCGCAAGAGTTAGCTTTCAAGGAGGTACAGAAGTTTGGGTAGAAGATGTTCTTAACATTGGTGTCAATCCTATTTATCTCCTCGAAACCTTAAAAACCCGCTTTCTTAAGCTTGGAGGAAAGTTATTTGAAAATATACCATTTAATGATGCAGTAGTTCACCCAAATGGAGTCATAGTCAATAATCAATTTACTGCAAAATTGTTATTGGATGCTATGGGAAATCTTTCCCCCATTAGCCAACAAGCGCGTCAAGGAAAAAAACCAGATGCGCTTTGTTTGGTTGTGGGAACTTGTGCTAAAGGATATCCAGAAAATAACTCAGGAGACTTGTTGTTATCTTTTACAGCTTTGGAAAATCAATGTCAATATTTTTGGGAAGCTTTTCCAGCTAAAGATGGTAGAACTACATATTTATTTACCTATATGGATGCAGATCCACAACGGTTGAGTTTAGAAACTTTATTTGACGAATATTTACGCTTGTTACCAGAATATCAAGGTGTGGAAATTAATCGCCTAAATTTTCAAAGGGCGTTGTTTGGTTTCTTTCCTAGTTATCGTCAAAGTCCTCTGCAAACCCCTTGGAATCGGATTCTCCCAGTGGGAGATAGTAGCGGTAATCAATCACCTTTAAGTTTTGGTGGTTTTGGGGCTATGGTACGTCATTTACAAAGGCTAACTTTAGGAATTGAAGAAGCATTAAAAACTGATCAATTATCTGCCCAATCTTTAGCAATATTGCAACCCTATCAACCGAGTTTAAGTGTAACTTGGTTATTTCAAAAAGCTATGAGTGTAGGTGTAAATCAAAAAATTGAACCCAATCAAATTAACCAATTACTCTCTGCTGTATTTGTGCAAATGCAGGAGTTAGGAACACCTGTTTTAAAACCTTTTTTACAAGATATTGTTCAGTTTGGGGCGTTAACAAAAACTTTGTTAAAAACTGGTTTATCTCATCCTTTATTAGTTGCGAAAATCATTCCCCAAGTTGGTTTATTGAGTTTGTTGGATTGGATGTTACATTATGTGAATTTAATTGTGTATACTAGTTTGTTCTCTCTAAGTCCAAGATTAGAAACATTAGTTAATAATCTATCACCAGAAAACCGATATTATTGGCATCGGTTAATAGATAAATGGAAGTTTGGTTCTGGTAGTGATTATTAGTCCTATATATCTTTTCAGCTATGAAGACAATGGCGGATTTTTTGCATCTCCGTTGTCGCTAAACCTAAATACATTTGCTGTAATTCTGTGGATAAATCAGGGTTTTTGATCAAATGTTCTATCCGGCTTTGCACAGTAGCAATCAAGTTATCTAAGTTTTCGTCAGCAACTATATGTTGTTTCTGTATCTGCTTTAAGTCTGGCTGTAGTGGTAGTTCGGTGGAGTTACTTTGGTTATGGAAAGATTTAGCTTTTTCGGTTTCTAATTGAGCTACAGTTATTTGTAATGTTTCTATGACTCCATACATCTCCAGTGGATCAAATATTCGCAACAAGCTGGTTTGAGTGACGATCGCTAACTTTGCTCCCCAATCCCAGGATACAACTAATCGCTGCACTCGTCGCTGCTGCATTTCTTGATGGGCAGACCAGAGAGAATCTTCTGGACTTAGCAAAAATAAGGGTGTACTCATCACTGTTTTTGCTTGAATTTGAGCCAAATTTAATCCCAATGCTTGAAATTGTACGATGTCTCTTTCTGTCACAATTCCTACTGGTTTAAAGGCTGATAAGACATCGTTCCAGGAATCTGTTTTGACTATCACCACGCAACTAACTTGATTTTCCGCCATCATCTGTGCCAAGCTGAGTACGGAGGCTGTAGGTGGTGCATGAATTACCTGAGTGGTCATTACTTCTGACACCCGCCGCATTTTCAGCAAGTTGGTGGGGCGCAAAACTTGCCTAATACTTTCTGGGGAGACAATCCCCACGAGTTGTTCCTCTGCATTGACTATCACCAAGTGGCGAATGCGATATCGTCGAAACAAAAACAGTGCGGCAAAGATATCCCGAAATGCAGTTTCCGCCAAGGTTATGACTGGATGCACCATGACATCAGCTATTTTCACATCAGCAAAATCTCTACCCGCTGCTGTAAGTTTGACAATATCTCGCTCTGTGAAAATACCCAGTATTTCTGTTTCTTCCATGACTAAAATACAACTTGAACGCGTACCTCCCATGGAACTAAAGCCAATTGCTGAATCAAAATCAGGTAATAAACAACTATTACCTCGCGTCTGATTCATTAAATTCACAACATTAATTAGGGAAGTATGGGGCGCAACAACCAGTGGATGCCTATCTATCGCCTCTTCTAAGCAGGGAACGCCAATGAGTGGGTCATCAATTTGCATGGTTGACAATAGCTGATGAAGTTAATTTATGAAGTTTTGTAAAGTTTTTTGTCATATACATATTATTTCTACAAATTTCAGTTATGATATGAGGGATGTAAAGGATAAATCGAGGAAACAGTTTACATATAAAGGGTTTAACGATTAAAAGGTAAACGGAGGATAAAATTTAAAGTTGTCTATCCAAATAGGGCAAAGAAGACATTTTTACTTTGTGGTTCTAAATCAGAGCCAATGTGGGCATCAGTCTTCGTCCATGCCGGAAATTCTTTGTATTTTACCATACAGCCTGTCTAAAACCCTTTTAACTGATACAGGTTGCCACTGACTGCCTCGCTTGGTTGTATATCCTTGCTGGTTAAGCCACGCGGCAATTTGTGGAAGTGATTTTCCTGACTTGTGGTGACGGCGAATTAATTCAATGATCTGTTGTTCAGATGGATTCTCTACTAGTTCACCATTAACTGACTGTTGACCAAAAGCAGGTGAACCATAGCCGGCATAGCCGCCACTGGCAGCTTTCGCTTTCCTGGCTTGGTCTAGCTTTTCCCACAGGTAAGAGTCTTTTGATTTTTCAGTTGCCATAGTTTTGAGAATTCAATCACCTCTGTAGATATGATATCTCAAATATTGGCTATTCCTAGAGGAATCTTATATTTGGGGATTGTACTGGTTGTTGATTTCATCTCATCTTAGGTTGGAAATAGGGGGTGTTTGAATGCGATTGATTTTCTTGGGAGTACCGGGTGCTGGCAAGAGTACCCAGGGGGCAGCACTGTCAAGCCAATGGCAAATTCCGCATATTTCCATGGATGATATATGCCGTCAGGCGATCGCTAAAGAGACTTCTTTCGGCTTAAAAGTCAAGCCGTATATAGAAAGATGTGATTTAGTTCCAGATGATTTCATTCTTGATATCATCCGCCAACACTTCAGTCATTCCTCTGCCCAACGGGGTTGGATTCTGGATGGATTTCCTAGTAATTTATCCCAAGTGAAACTTCTTGAGCAATTACTATTAGAAATCCGGGCTAAAGGCCACACTGCATTATCAGAACGGCCTTACGACCAAGTTTTTAGCTTTTATGTCCCAATTGATGTTTTGGTACAAAGGTTACTGCAACGAGGTCGCTCAGACGATAATCATGAGGTTATTTATAGGCGAATAGAAGTCTATCAGGAGCATTCTGCTCCCTTAATTCAGCATTATCGCCAACAAGGTTGTTTAACTGTGATTAATGGCGATCGCCCAGTCGAAATAGTAACTCAGTTTTTACAAGATTCTTTTTCTAAGTCTCGTTTAATAGGAAACAAAAAAACTTTAAATGCTAGAAAAAGATTAATCAAAGCAGGAAAACAGATTTTATCTGCATGACACAAAAATAAAGTAAAAGTCCTGAGTATTTTATGCGAAATAAAAGAAAAATCAAAAGATTGAAATTTCTATGGCATCAGGGTTATAGCACTTCTGAGATTGGCTTTACCTCAACAAATAACTTAACTCATGGACATTCCATTCTATCCTTGAGAATTTACCATTTCTCAACCACATAATCACCAATTTTAATTTTTACTGGAGAAACCTATGGCTACTTCTGAAAGTCCGAATGAAACTCTTGTTCAATATATCCAAAAATCAGACTTTGAATCGCTCTTAGAGGCGAAAGAGTTGTTTGTCATGGACTGCACCGCAACTTGGTGCGGACCTTGTAGGATGGTTGCTCCTTTAATGGATCAACTGGCCCAAGAATACAAAGATCAGGCAAAAGTAGTCAAATTAGATGTTGGTGATGGCGAAAATCAAAGCATTGCTAAAAAGTACGGTATTCGCAGTATTCCCGCAGTTATGTTTTTCAATCATGGCGAATTATCAGAAATAGTTGTTGGGGTAGTTCCCTATGAGAAATTCACCACAGCTTTAAACAAAATACTTTAACATTCTTGAGGGGGTTTCTCCATGCAGAGAGCGTATATATTTCCATGTCCTAATTGCGGTAGTGAAGCAAAACGTCAGTTTTTAACTGATGGAAAACTAGCTCACAAGCATTCTTTAATGAATCAAATTATCCGCACAGAGTGTCCAGTTTGTGACTACCTGATGGTAATGCGCTCTCTGGATGGAAGTGTCATTGAAGCTTACGCACCCGGAATACCAAGTAATTTTCAACCATTAACTACATCTAATCTTTCTCCAGAAGTGTCTAAGCAGCAAATATTAGAAATAAGTGAATCTATTTCCATCTGCTCCATATTTAGACATTTACCCAATCAAAGTCCCACAGACTCATACCCATTACTTTCAGGATTTTAACCATGATCAAAGCTGAAGACATAATGACCACAGAAGTTGTCACAATCCGTGGTTCAGCAACCGTAGCCGAAGCCGTAGCACTGATGAAAGAACGCCATTTGCGATCTTTAATTGTCGAACCTCGCACAGAAAATGACCCCTATGGCATGATCACTGAAACTGATATTGTTTATAAAGTTGGTGCTTATGGTAAAGACTCCAAACAAGTGCGAGTTTATGAAATTATGACCAAGCCTTGTATTGTCGTCAATCCTGAACTTGGTGTGGAGTATGTAGCCCGCTTATTTGCCAATACAGGCATCCGTCGCGCCCCTGTAATTAAAGGTAAGCTGTTAGGAATCATCTCAATTACCGATATCCTCAGAAAAAGTGATTTGTTTGAAAACCCAAAACGTATCTTTATTGAGGACGAAATAGAAGTTGCACGGGAAGAAGCGAGAACAATTTGTGCAACTAAGGGCGATTCTTCTCGTGAATGTGCAGCAGCTTGGGATATTATGGAAGAACTTCTGGCAGTAGCATCTGACCAACGATTAGTGAAGGAGAATGTTGTCGAATAAATATTATTTGCCTTGCCTGATTTTCCCAACATCCTCTTAGGGGTAAAGGTTTTCTCTTGCCTTTGTCCCTTTAAATAACACCTATAAAGATAGTTGATTTGTCAATTTTTTGGATAGGATGAGTCAGGATTTAGATTTAACTTCTATTTCTTATATCCAAAAACTTCAACTGTTGATATAAACAACGAATTTGCTGTAAATTTACACCCTCTGCTGCTGCTTTCCTTAATGGATTACCAAAAATTGCTTCTATTTCCAAAGGACGTTTTTCATCAAAATCAATTTTCATGCTGGTGCGGTAAGGTTTCATTTTCACGGTGTAATCTAACATGGTTTGAATGAAACTTTCAGGAATAGTTCTGCCCGTACTTTTTGCCCCTGCGACTACTTCCCACATCAAACTTTCTACTAACTGACGAGTGTGAATATCCGTCATTAATTCATCAGTTCTGGCATCAAGAATCACAGATAAGCCATTATAGGGAATATTCCAAACTAGTTTTTTCCAACGTCCTAATAATAAATCTTCTAATAATTCTATTGATATACCCGCATTTTCAAAATCTGCGGTAACTTCCTGCATTTTTTTAGTAATGCCGGTTGATTGATAATTAGATGTATATTCACCTAAAGTAATTTGTCCATAATCTAAATGATGAATATGTCCTGGTGCAACTTTATTAGAACAGAGAAAACATAAACCCCCAATAACGTGGACATTACTCACAATTTCCGCGATTTCTGCTTCGATACCCAATCCATTTTGTAATACCAATACTACCCCGTCATCTTTAACTATTGGCGGTAATAAATCTGGTAAAAGTTGATTTTGGGTAGTTTTTAGTGATACTATAACCACATCACACTGTGGCATCTTGTCTACATTGTTATAGGCATTAACTTGAGAAAGGGTAAAGTCACCGTCTTTAGACTCAATAATTAAACCTTGTTCGCTTACCTGTTGATAATCACTTTTGAGTAGATAATGAACTTCTAAACCGGATTTTTGCAGTTTTGCACCATAAAATCCACCTAATGCACCAGTCCCCAATATTGCATAAGTGCGTTTATCCATTTTATGTATAAAAAAATATTCAGAAAATCATCAGAATATATTTTATCAGAATTGTCATTAATAAAACTTAAACATGATTTACTATTTTTTAGAACCTTTGGTAGATGAGAGGTAAAGTCAATGCCTGATATTGTTGATATTGCAGTTAGTAATGATGCGTTTAAAACTTTAGTGGCGGCTGTCCAAGCTGCTGGGTTAGTGGAAACATTAAAAAGTCCTGGTCCATTCACCGTATTTGCACCAACTGACGACGCTTTTGCTAAGTTACCCCCAGGCACGATTACAACTTTATTACAAAATATTCCTCAGTTAGCAAGGATTTTAACCTATCACGTCGTGCCTGGTAAGTTAACAAAGGCTGATTTAGCAAAACTTGGTACTGTAACTTCTGTGGAAGGTTCTCCTATTAAAATTAATTGTGATGATGGTTTTGAGGTAAAAAATGCCACAGTTTTAGCAGCAGATATTGATGCTGATAATGGCGTGATTCACGTTATTGATACTGTGATTTTGATGGGTTAATCGGAGAGAGTTTTTCATCTGGGAGACATTGTAGAGACGTTTCTGACAGCGTCTCTATCATTAATAAATTTAGTGGACAAGGCTAATTCTTTAAAAATTGTTACATAAATGGCGTAATTACTCACTTTTAAGGTACTATAATTTTATTAGTGATATTATTGATAATAAAACTTAATAATAAGAACCTACAATCATCCCCAAAAATTAATGTTAGATTTCAACACCTTAATCGAATTTTCCCGCAATAACTGTGTAGGCATTTGTGCCTTTCTTGTTCCAGCTAATATCCTGACAACCTTATTCACAATTGTCCTCACCTTCCTAAATCGTCCCATGCTTCAGGTGTGGATATCTGTTGGATTTGCTTGTCTGTTTGCTAGTATCATGCTTCTGCACGTTTACACTTGGTTCATGATTGGTGTAGTTATGCCACCAACTTATATTTTGTTATCCCTAGCAATTACCTGTTTATTGACTAATCTGTTGGTAATTATGTGGCGAAAAAATTCTCCACAATTGTTTTCTTTTGTTGACACTCCCCGGTCTAAAGACGCGGGGATTCTTTAATCAAAGACATGACTTGCTCAGACAGGATCTCTCCAGCCTGAGTAGAGGACTCATCTCCTAAAGCGTTGCTCATGTCTAGCATGAAAGTTCCCGTATGCCCTACGGTACTCAATCCTCGACTAAGGATGTTTCTAGCTGCATTCTCATCTCTATCCATCACACACCCACACTGACAAACGTGTGTTCTCGTAGATAGAGTTTTCTTAACAACTTCACCACAGCTAGAGCAAACAGCGCTAGTATATTGTGGATTTACTGCCACCGTGACTTTCTTGAACACTTTCCCAAAGTATTCCAACCAGACACGAAACTGATACCAAGATGCGTCGTTTATTGACTTAGCTAAACAATGATTTTTCACCATGTTTTTAATTCTCAAATCTTCATAAGCTATCAAGTCGTTAGACTGAACTACGCACCGTGCCAATTTAATAGCATGGTCTTTACGTTGCCTACTTATTTTGAGGTGGCGTTTTCCTAAAATCTGTCTAGCTTTGCCCCGATTTTTTGAACCTTTGACCTTTCTGGAAACACGGCGTTGTGAACGTTTAAGAACCTTTTCCCCAATACGCAGAAATTTCGGATTCTCAACCATCACCCCATGAGAATCAGTGTAGTATTCTTTCAAACCTACATCTAAACCAATTGTATTTCCCGATGGTTCTATATTCTCTTGACGGTTAACATCAATACAAAATTGAACATAAACACCGTCCGCACGTTTTACCAATCTTACCCGTTTTATTTGGTTAATTTGGTAGAAATGGAGGTCACGAGTCCCTTTAAGTTTTAACCGCCCAATGCCTTTTTTATCAGTGAAAGTGATGGATTTACGATTCAAAGCCAGTTTCCATCCTGATGTTTTGTATTCAACAGAACGACAATCTTTTTGGAACTGAGGAAAACCCTTTAAACCAGGAATGCCTTTCTTGCAATTATTATAAAACCGAGTGATAGAAGTCCATGCTCGTTCAGCAGAAGATTGTCTAGCCATTGAATTGAGTTCATTAGCAAAAGGGAAATTAGCCGCAAGTACAGCACAATATTTCTGCAAGTCGTTTTTACCTATGCCTTGAACATCCATCCATAGCCGAATGCAGCTATTACGAATGAACTGTGCAGTCCGAATCGCGTCATCTATTGCTTTTATTTGCGCTGACTTTCCGTAAGCTTTAAACTCAAAAACTAGCATCCTTTCACCTCATGTCTTATACTACTATAGTTGGTTGAAGATGGCTAAATGTATTGCGCCTGGCAAAATCTTGACGGTGGTTTTAACCACCTGAGTCGCTTTTCATCCCCTGTCTAAAAGCGCTAAAACTTGCGCTTGCACTTGCGCTAAAACCTCCACTATGACAACCTTCACCAAAAATGTTTTGTACTTCCTCAGTAGCTAGTTCATTGAGGAAACTATTAGTATCATTAAATAAATCATAACCTACAGGAAGTAGTGGAGATATTTGGATATTAGTCATGATAATTCCTCCTTGATATCTCGTCTTGATCAAATACAATTTAATAGTCAGAATAGTAGTAAAAAATAAAAATTACTATTCTGACTATTAGTAATAGCTGTTAGTTATTTAACAGCTATTTTCTAATTTTAATGACCCCAATATTTTCCGTTATAACCACTCTTGGAATTGTTGTGAGAGTAATTGTTTTTATGAGACCAACAACTATGATAACCTCCACCAATAACATTTTGTACTTCCTCATTAGCTAGTTCATTGAGAAAACTAGCAGCATCATCAAATAAATCATAACCGATAGGAAGTAGTGCAGATATTTGGATATTAGCCATGATAATTCCTCCTTATTATATATTGTCTTGATATCAAACAAATGAGATTAGACTTGATATTGACTAACCTTACTTTTGATTCTTCCAAAAATAATCCATAAATTCAAGGCTTTGATCTCAATGGATAAGACTTTATTGAAATATTTTTGTCTCGCTATTGATAACAATTAATGGTTTATTTTCATTCGTTAAACGACATTTTAGATTGTTTTTTGCTATATAGTAGAGATGTTTCATGGAACATCTCTACAAAAGATGTAATTTTCTTGTGGATGATATTTCTGAGAAAATACCGACTTAATTAAGTTTGTTTTGTCTAAACTATAGCAAATAGACAACAAACATATTGAAAATACAATTTTCAACTCTTTTTAATTGGTGAATTCTGCCCGTAATTGGTTGACAACTCGATCTAATCCCACAGAATGGGCTGCTTTGAATAATAAGCGATCGCCTGTTTGCATAAATGTTTTTAATCTTGTTACCAAGTCGGTATGATTAGTGAAACATTCACAAGATATATTATCGGCACTATTAGCCATAATTTCCGCATCTTTACCATCAACTAATACTAATAATCCATCAAGATGCAAACTTTTGACCATTTCCCCGACTTTTTGATGAAGTTCTGGGGATCTTTCTCCTAATTCCTTCATTGCCCCTAAAACCGCAATTTTCCGCTTTCCGGGTGTGTCTGCTAACAACTGCAAAGCCGCTAACATGGCTTCTGGGGCGGCATTATAGGTTTCATCTAAAATCACCACATCATTAGCTAAAGTGAAGCGTTGACTTCTACCTGTGGGCATATTTACCATGACCCCAGATTGTAATAATTGCCAATCAATTTCTAATACCTTAGCTACTGCTAAAGCTGCTAAAAAATTGGTAGCATTATGACGACCAGGTAAAGGTAAAGGTAAAGGGATGCCGGCAACTTCTACAGTTTCACTATCAATTAATTTTCCTTGGATATCACCACCAGAAAAGCCATAACTGATAACTTTACCCTGCCAAAATTTCGCTGCTGTTGTCATTAATAAGGGGTTATCATGATTAAGAATGGCGATACTATCATTTGGCATGGTTGCCAATAATTCACACTTAGCTTCAGCAATGGCTTCTTCTGAACCAAGTAACTCAATATGTGCAGTTCCCACATTGGTAATTACCCCAATTGTCGGTTTAGCAATTTCTGTCAGTTCGGCAATTTGTCCCCTGCCTCGCATTGCCATTTCAATCACAGCAAAGTCATTTTCTCGACCCATTTCTAAGAGGGTTTTAGAAACTCCTATTTCATTATTAAAATTCCCGTAGGTTTTATGAACTTTTCCTTTTGTGGCTAAAACTGCGGCAATTAGTTCTTTAGTTGTGGTTTTCCCTACTGAACCTGTGATGCCAATTACAGGAATAGTAAAGCTTTTACGCCACCATTTAGCAATTTGTTGATATGCCTTTAAAGTATCTTTAACCCGCAAAACTGGAAAACCGGGATTTTCGTAAGCATGATCAACTATGGCAACTATAGCCCCTTTAGCGATCGCTGTCGCGACAAAATCATGTCCATCAAACTTTTCTCCTCGCAAAGCCAAAAAGACTTCACCCGGTTGCAAAATGCGAGTATCTGTTTGTATCCCCATCCCCAACTGAGTTAAGGTAGACGCAGATACATTCACCGATTCAGCTTGAAGTTCTTCAAGCAGTTGAGAGATAGTGATAGAGACTGACATATTGATAAATGACAGGGTATTTTAAAGCTATTTACATTAACATTTTTTGTGTCATTTTCAATAAAATTTAAAATCTCCACCTTGGCGGCATTTTCCTTATAAACCTATATTAGGGTTATTAGGGTTATTAGATTTTGGTGCATCGAAAAGCTCTAATTGATTAGTAGTCGAATTATATCGGTATTTTAGACCAGTTAAAGGAGGTCTAGGCTCAACACAGTATTCTTTATTGCCAAACATAATTGATACTACTTGTCTCCCAGGTTCACAAGCTGTAGGATTGTATCCGAAATTTTGAATAATCTGCAAATTTCGGTCATTGGAGGAGATTTTTGCTGGCTCAGATTGGGGGGTAGTCTCCGTGTCACTTGAGATAACTTTCCCTTTGGTTAACTGCAAATAAGTTTTAATAGGAATGCCGGCATTAAATCCCGATTTAGTAGCATCTGCAAGTCCGTGAATGGCTACAAGATTGCCATTAATATCAAATACACCTCCTCCACTATTACCAGTCAAAGTATTGGCATCATAAACCAAACTATAGCCATTTCGGAGATTCTGATTAAAAACAATTCTCCCTCCTGTAAAAGCAAATTCTCTATCTGCACCTTTTCTGCCAAATACGGCTGGAAAACCAGCAACAAAAATGTCTGTACCAATTTCCAATGGCTTATCTTCAATAACAACAGGACGATAATATTCTGAGTCTGGAGCTTGAAATGTAATAATTGCTAAATCAACTCCATTTTGATCTGTCTGTAAAACTTGACGATTTTTCATAACATACTCTTTCCCTGTGTAGGTACGAATTGAGTAATTGATATCTTGAGAGCAATTAATCTTCCCTGGTCGTTTTATGGCACTACAAACAACATGATTGGCAGTTAATACAGTGTAAATATTATTTTCTTCGTCAATAATCACTCCTGAACCTCCAGGAGAACCATTATCTTTGCTATTGATTTGGACTATAGATTCTCTGACATTTTCGGCGATTCCTGCTGGTACACTGTTAGCTAATACTGGAATAGTCATAGCCATTGCTGTTATTGCCGATATCCCCAAAAACACCCTAGTTAATTGATTAGTTATTAAAAGCATATTCAATATTTTTGATTTTTTTTCAGTAATTATGTAAATTTTGCTCAACTAGATTTTGTGTCTCCATAAAATCAATGACTTTAGTAATAGGAATAGCCCAACTTAAAGAGTCTATTTTTGCATAAATTTGTTGATTAGGTACAGAACCATCAGTAAAAGCCTTAATCCCCTGGAAGGGATACTTTAATAAGCCATTAATTGCTATTAATTCTCCTTTTTGATTTAAAAGTGGTCCACCGCTCATCCCTTGCCTAACATCATTAGTATAACCAACTTGGTAACCTCCAGGAAGTGTTTTCGCAAGTTGCATTTCGATCTTTCCCGTTGTTAAATGAAAAGCTCTAATTCCCCAATTACGAGTTTCTTCAAATCTGGTAATTTTGTTTCCTTCTCGGATAAAATTCCAGGACGGAAACCCTGCTGCATATACTTTTTCTCCCTCTAGTATTTTTGGTAATTTCTGCAATTCTACTACCTGATAGTTTTGTTGGCTAGTAAATTCTACCAATGCCAAGTCCAAGGTCGCAATTTTAACTTGAGTCCTATCCCGTGCTAAATATAGCTTACCATCAACCGTCATTACTTGATAGCCATGTTCAGGGCTATCTGCCACTACATGATGATTTGTTAGTGCTAGATAAGTTTGCCCATAACGCTTAATAATTACTCCTGATCCAGAACCAAACTTAGTGATAATTCTGACAGTTACTTGTTTGGCAATTTCTGAGGCATTGACATTGATTGTCTGGACTGAATTTCTCAAATCTTGCTCAGATAAAGTTACAGCTTGAGCATTTGAGTCCAGAAAGAACTTACTCATAAATATAGTCAGGAGTAATAATAAAAAAGATTTTTTATATAAGAAAAAAATATGATTTATCATGCAATAATTTTCCGAAAATTGATAAAAAATGAGAAAAATAAGTAGGAATCAGGGTTCAGTATTTTTCGCTAAACCCTGACAAAATAATCAACTAAAATTTTGGAGTTGCAGATTTACGATTTGCATTAAGTAAGTGGACGTTAAATAACCAAAATGTGTAACGATATGTAAATTCACCTCAATGCGTTATTGTGGTTGAGTTTTAGCCATTTCACAAAACGAAATATACTTTGATTTTTCTCCGCCTACCTACTTACCCATAGTTGCTTTTTCCCAATCTCCTAAATTTACTTGAACACGATTGTCAGTTGTTTCTAAAATTGCAGTCGCGCTCGAACCTTCACGGCTAATTTTCACGATTTGGGACAGAATTTCTTCTGCTTTTTCAGCATTTTCCGGTTTCAGCGTCAGAAGAACATTGTTTTTATTACAACCACTATCTGTCATCGAGACTACACAAATTACGGTACTACCACTAACCTTGCCAGTCATTAAAACGACATCTTTCAAACTACCACCACTGTCAGCTACAGCTTTATTCAATTTTGGTGTCACGATACCGCAACGTTTTTGTGGACTATACTTTCCACCAAAAGCATCAGCACCCTTTTTAGTCCAAATAATTAAAGGAATTGGCTGTCCACCGGGACGTTGACCAATTGTAGCCACGTTACCATTATTTTCCGCAACGCAACTAAATTTAGTACCATTGACCGCTGAATCACTAACCCCTGCATTATCAACGGGTACATTATTGACTGAATTATCTACAGGAGGCTTGGCTTGGACTGTGGACGTTAATCCTAAACCACTAGATAGAGTTAAAGTTGCAATTAATACGGGAGCAGCTAATGGAAATTTCATAAGAATATCCGGTAAGTGGGAAACTCAGCGGCTAAAGCCGCTGAGAGGGATGGTATGGCTAACGCCACGCTACGCTATCGACATGGCTCACCAGCCACGGCACGAGCGGTTTTAACCGCCTTGAATATTTTTTCATTACCGCCTTGGAGTTGGTAAATTCGGTGTACTTTTGTAATGTACTTTCAACGGGACAATTACCGATTCAAAATTCCCAACTCTGTACGCATAATGAATGTTTTGCTCCAAAGAGCCTCCCATTTCTGGGGTAATGTTAGCTTCGACCTGTTATAAGAGCTTTTTAGACTTGCAACACTGTTTCAGTGACCTTAAAACTGTTTAATTGCAAATGACAGAGCAGGGAACTAGCTAGGCATTCCGGGGTGTCGTGACTCAAATAACGGCTACCCTTCGACTATGCTCAGGGTGGTCTGGTCAGCACGGCTTGCTTGATTACTCTTGCAAGCCCAGTCCCTTTAGGGCTGGGTTACTGACAGTTTAATCCTAAATCTTACAAATGTAGAAACGAAGTTTTTGGGTACAACTTTTCCAGAGAAAATACTGCATCAATATTTTAATACACAGAGGCAACAGATTGATTTATGACTTAGATAATTACTAGTACAACACGGCATAAATAAACCAACCATTCTAAATCGTTAAAAAGCCTATACTGTCTTCGTTTTGACTTTTGACTTTTGACTTTTGACTTCCGCCCTGCGGTACTAGCCTCTTTTTCGCGGAGGATGGCATTACAGCGAAGTTAAGAGTCTGAGTTTACCATAAGTCCGATTATATTGGTAGCTTCCCGCAGTTAAACCAGGATGGGGGTTAACACAGTATTGTTTGCTATCAATAATAATTGTAATTATACCATGTCTATGTTGAAAACCATAGTTATTGAAAGTAGTGAAATTTCTGCGTAAAGCTTTGTTAACGCTAAAAATTGAGATAAATAGGTGAACGGAAAAAAACCGTTGAGGCGGAGCGGCTTCTCGGAGAGTAATATGTAACGAAAAGTAAAGTTGCCCAAAACCATCCGTAAAATTCTTTAATGTTATGATAATCTGACAAAATGTTATTAATTTAACATATTCCTAATTACTTTATAAGTTCAGTGCTAGATACATCAAACGTTTATGAAAATGGACAAACCTGTTGCTATTGATTTATTTGCTGGTGCTGGCGGCTTTGGTTTAGGTTTTGTAATGGCAGGTTTTGATATTCCCCTGTCTTTTGAAATTGATGCTTGGGCTTGTGATACGCTGCATTATAACCACACTGGCATGACCGTAATTCAAAGTGATATTCGTAATTTTAATACTTTAAGTAGTGTTAAAGAAATCTGTCTCTCCAAACCGGATATTATTATTGGTGGACCTCCATGTCAAGGTTTTAGTATTGCAGGTCCTGCCCAAAAAGACCCTAATGATCCTAGAAATACTTTATTCATTAACTTTGCCCAATGGATAAATTTTCTTGAACCTAAAGCATTTATTATGGAGAATGTGAAGGGCTTACTTTCACGCAAAAATAGTGAAGGAGTAAAGGTAATAGATATTATTAAAAAAACTTTTGAAGAACTTGGATATTTTATAGAAGTATGGTTACTTAATTCTGCTGAATATGGTGTACCACAAATTAGAGAGCGTGTTTTTATTGTTGGAAACAAACTAGGTAAAAAATTAGGAATTCCTCAAAAAACGCATTCTCTAGATTTATTAAAAAATACCATATGGCAATTATCCCTTGAGGAAATAAATTTAATTCCTGCTATCAGCTTATGGGATGCAATATCAGATTTACCAATACTTGATGCGAGAGAAGGTAAAGAAGAACAACCCTATATATTAGAAGCTCAAAATCAATATCAGCACTGGATTAGAAATGGTAGTAAAATTCTTTATAATCATGTAGCGATGGAACATTCTCAGCGATTGGTAGAACGTTTTAAACAAATAAAATGGGGTGAATCTAGTTCAGATGTTCCCACAGAATATGGCGCTAAACGCCGTAGTGGAAATGGTGAATTATCTCACAAAACTTATGATCAAAATAATAGGCGTTTACATCCATGCAGACCATCACACACCATAGCTGCTTCTTTTTATGCAAATTTTATTCATCCTTTTCAGCATCGTAATCTGACCGCTCGTGAGGGTGCGCGTATCCAATCTTTCCCTGACTCTTATCGTTTTTTAGGAAAGAAAACTGTTGTATCTCATAAGTTATTACAAAGGGAAAATAGATTAAATGAAAAGTTCCTTTGCCAGTACAATCAGATAGGTAATGCTGTACCACCCATTCTAGCTAAAGCAATTGCTATTCATCTTCAAGAAAAATTAAACCTATGTCCACAACTAATAGAAACCCTTTAGTTCATGGTTCAAATCTCGAACAAAAGGAAAATCACCGCAAAAAATACAGAGATGCCCAAAGCAGAAAATTTCTCCAAGAAATTAGAATTGAGTATGATAAATGGCATTTAGCAAATGTTGAATTAGTGGGTCCAACATCAACATCAACACCTACAGAAAATAATGATACGATTATTTCTAAAAGAGTAGAACTTTTATCAAAATATAAGGATTTTTTAGATCAACAACATTATGCTGAGAAATTTGACTCTCGCTCAAATCTTCACTCTAGTGTATTGGAGGAATTTCTCTATTATTTATTTCGAGATTTAGCAAAAGATTTTGGAGAAAATGCTCTCATTGGAAAATCCCATACTTTCAAAGACATTTTCTTTGTTCCTCCAAAATATGCGGAAATGCTGAAACGTCCTTATGCACGTATTGAAAAGAAAGACCATGATTTTGTAATTGGTGCAACTATTGAAGCATCATTTGAAGCAGTTACACCACCACCAGAAGCAGAAGAAAATTCAGGTGAAATGCTTGCACTTCTTAAAGAAGAACCAGACAACTATTCAGATGTTACAGTTACAGGTAATACAGAAACTCATATTTTTGATATTCCAGTTATTGTCATTGAATGTAAAACCTATCTAGATAAAACTATGTTGGAAGGTTCATCACGAGCCGCAGAGGATTTAAAAGCAAGAAATCCAAATAGTTTATATGTTGTATTAATGGAATGGATCAAGTTAACAAGTGATGTCAATCTTCGGAAGTACAAGGTTGATCAAATTTACGTATTACGTCAGCAGAAAAACACGGATCGAGAATTTAGGTATGAAGAAACCTATGTTAAAAATCCGATTAATCCAACTGTAGTGCAACATTTATTTAATAAGGTACGGAAGCATTTAACAATGGACTGGACTGGGGGAATTGAATATGGAATACAGCGAGGTTGGTTAATTGAGGAATAAGCTGCGCTAACGCATTTATTCTCGCCTCACCTGAATTCTTATGAATAATCTTTGAGTCCGTTTTAACGGACTTCGGCTATGAGACTGGGAATTAATTCCCTACACGGGTGAGAAAGCTAACTGATAATATTGAAAAATATCAGCTACAGCATGAGGAAAAATTCCACCATGTCCAACTAAACAAACCTAACAGATGCTCGTAATAACCTAGCTGACATCTGCGCTCAAGTAGTTGCAGATAGAGAAGTAATGATGATTACCCAACCTGATGGTGCAAACCTCGCCCCTATTGCTGCTGACGAATTAGAAAGTTGATTATAAACAACTCATTTACTGCGCTCATCTCAAAATGCAGCGCGTCTTTTAACTGCTTTAGAAAGAGCAAAAACCAGAACTTTAAAACCGCAAAGTATCAACGAAATGTAAATATTGCATAATAAAATGAACCTTAGTGCAAATTTTAAGTTAGATAAAAGATCAGATTTTTGTGAAAATTACTGAAAAATTAAACATTAAGTAACTTTAAAGACAGAAAAAAGTAGCAAATAATACGAATTATATTTGATTAAGACTAATATTGTAGGCACAGAGGAACGAAAATAAATGTTCAAAAAAGTAGTCATTATTGGGTGTTTAACCCTATTTATGTTGGTAGGGTTATTAACTGGAAATGCCCTTGCAGAAGCCGCTGCTGCACCCCCTCCTAATTCGGGCGATACAGCATTTATGCTGATTTCATCAGCCTTAGTATTGCTAATGACACCGGGATTAGCCTTCTTTTATGGTGGGTTTGTGCGATCGCACAATATCCTCAACACATTGATGATGAGTTTTGTGTTGATGGCCATTGTCGGAGTCACCTGGATTCTCTGGGGTTATAGCCTTTCATTTGCACCAGGTAACTCCATCATCGGTGGTTGGAATTGGATACTTGGGAATGTGGGTTTAGAAACTCAAGGCTATTTACCCCACATGGGCTATGAAGATGCCCTCAAAGCCGCAGATCCAGCCTACGCTGATATGAATTCCTATGCTGGAACAATTCCCCATCAAGCATTCATGATCTATCAAGCCATGTTTGCAATTATTACCCCAGCCTTAATTTCAGGAGCGATCGCCGAACGGATGAGTTTCCGTGCATATTGCCTATTTGTAGTGCTGTGGTCAACCTTCATTTACACACCACTGGCACACATGGTTTGGGCAAAAGGAGGATTTTTAGGGTTAGCTGGTGGGATAGGCGCTCTAGACTTTGCTGGTGGGACAGTAGTGCATATTAGTTCCGGTGTTTCGGCACTGGTAGCAGCAATTGTCCTCGGTCCCAGAAAAAACTATCCAGATCGTCTTAGCCCTCCCCACAATGTCCCCTTTATTTTGTTAGGTGCTGGCTTGCTTTGGTTTGGTTGGTTCGGCTTTAACGCTGGTAGTGCCTTATCCGCAGGTACAGTAGCCACCGTAGCCTTTGTTGCTACCAATACATCAGCCGCCGCTGGTGCGTTAATGTGGTTGATTTTAGAAGCCACATTACGGGGAAAACCCACCGCCGTAGGCGCAGCCACAGGTGCGGTAGCTGGTTTAGTTGGGATCACCCCAGCCGCAGGATTTGTCACACCTCTAGCCTCAATTCTCATCGGTTTCATTACCTCCGTCGTCTGTTTCTTTGCTGTCAGTTTCAAGCACAAGTTACAGGTTGATGATGCCTTAGATACCTATCCAGTACATGGTGTGGGTGGGACTATAGGTGCGATTTTAACAGCTATCTTTGCCGACATTAGAGTTAATGCTGGCGGAAAAGATGGGGTACTGCGTGGTAACTTCGGTGAATTATTTGTAGAATTAGGAGCGATCGCCCTAGCCTATATCATTGCGGCTGTCGGGACTTGGATCATTCTCAAAATTATTGCGGCTACAATTGGTTTACGAGTTCCGGATCAAACTGAAGATCAAGGTTTGGATATTAACGAACACGGAGAAGAAGGTTATAACTCCGAGTTTGCAGATCGAATTTCTAACAAATAGATATACATAATGTAGAGACGTTATAGGTAACGTCTCTACATTCAGAAATAAACCGCATTTTCTCAAAGAAACTATATTCTGAACCGTTAATCCTATAATCTTGATCTCAATTACCAATTAGAAAACTGATACTTTTAACCCCACCAGAAATTTTGGCAGATTTTTTATTTGTGTATCTCTCTTACCAGATTTACAATGGAGTTTAATGTTGGTCATTTTTATCAGTCGTGTCTAACCGTGTAAAAACCTTTCCTGCTTGGGGATTCTTCGCACTGTTAACTAACGTTATCCTAATGTTAGCGGTCATTTTATTGATTTGGCGACAGCAAAAAATAACCCCTGTGGTAGCAACGACAGCTATCCCAAATCCCCCAGAACCAGTTAACCTTAACTGGAAAAATCAATATGTACCACCAGAGTTAGGCCTCCGTCATCAACTCAGTTATCCCCAATGGTTGGATATGCTCAAGCAAGAAGCTAAAATAACCGCTGACAAAAATCCCCAACGGTTAACCATACTAGCGGGAGATTCTCTGAGTTTATGGTTTCCACCAGAATTATTACCGGAAGATAGAAATTGGCTAAATCAAGGAATTTCCGGGGAAGTTAGCAATGGACTCTTACAAAGATTAGATTTCTTTGACCGCACCCAACCAGATATGATTTTGGTGATGGTAGGTATTAATGATCTAATTCGCGGGCTAGACGATCAGGAAATTCTCACTAATTATCGCCAAATTATCAGCTATCTACGCAGAAAACACCCCCAAGCAGAAATTGTCATTCAGTCAATTTTGCCACATGGTGCGGGGGGGACAACTTGGGAAGGAAAAGAAAAACTTCTAGCTATTCCCAATTCTCGAATTCGCAAATTAAATCAGGAACTGAATAACATCGCTACTAAAAAAGGCGCGAGATATCTCAATTTACATCCCCTATTCACCGATCAACAAGGTAATCTTCGTTCAAATTTTACCACCGACGGTTTACATCTGAGTCCCCCTGGTTATCTAGTTTGGCGGACTGCTTTGCAAATGTATACTAACCAACAACTAACACCCCAACTTCCTCAACCACAAAAGGTAAAGTCAACAAATAGGATATAAATCCAAAATTTCTATCTAAATCGGCTCCAAGCGCGAGAAAATCAAAAATAGTAATTATTAGTGGTCAATCTCAAATGGATACAAAAGCTTTTAAACGCAGCCTCCAACATTCAGCCAATTATAATCGTAAGGGCTTTGGTCATCAGGCGGAAGTAGCCACTCAGTTACAGTCTGAGTTTCAAAGTAACTTAATTCAGGAAATCCGCAATTCTAACTACACTCTCAACCGTGGTGATGTCACAATCCAACTAGCCCAAGCATTTGGCTTTTGTTGGGGTGTAGAAAGGGCTGTAGCCATGGCCTATGAAACCCGTCAGCATTTCCCGACAGAACACATTTGGATTACTAACGAAATTATTCACAATCCATCTGTGAATAAACGAATGCAGGAAATGCAGGTAGAATTTATTCCCGTTATTGATCAAGTAAAAGACTTTTCTGTTGTTGGTAGCGGTGATGTGGTGATTTTACCAGCTTTTGGTGCCAGTGTTCAAGAAATGCAAATTCTCAATGATAAAGGTTGTCAAATTGTTGATACTACCTGTCCTTGGGTTTCTAAAGTTTGGAACACTGTCGAAAAGCACAAAAAAGGTGATTACACTTCAATTATTCACGGAAAATACAAGCACGAAGAAACCGTTGCGACCAGTTCTTTTGCTGGGAAATATTTGATTGTTTTAAATTTACAAGAAGCAGAATATGTCATTAACTATATTCTCAATGGTGGCAATCGTCAGGAATTTTTAGCTAAGTTTGCTAAAGCTTGTTCTGCGGGATTTGATCCTGATCAAGATTTAGAACGGGTAGGTATTGCTAACCAAACAACCATGCTCAAAGATGAAACCGAAAAAATCGGGAAAATGCTAGAGCGAACCATGATGCAGAAATATGGACCAGCAGAGTTAAATCAGCATTTCCAAAATTTCAATACTATCTGTGATGCTACTCAAGAACGTCAAGATGCTATGCTGGAATTAGTGGAGGAAAAGGTAGATTTAATGATAGTTATTGGGGGGTTTAATTCATCAAATACTACCCAATTACAACAAATTGCTTTTGATCGGGATATTCCTTCCTATCACATTGATTGTGTGGAACGGATTCAATCAATTAATAACATTGAACATCGGCAATTAACAGGAGAATTGGCAATTACAGAAAACTGGCTTCCAGTAGGGAAAATTAAAGTTGGGGTTACTTCTGGCGCTTCGACACCGGATCAGGTAGTTGAAGATATAATTGAGAAAATTTTTGCCCTCAAAGCCACAGCCACTTTAGTTTGACAATACCTTAGCTAAAGTAAAAAAAGCCTGAATTGGGAGGTTGGGTTTGGCTTGGCTTAACCCAAACTCCCAAAAAATGGCGAATAATTGAAGGAATCTACAAAAATGTCTGGTAATACGTCTTTTGATCAACTCCAACCTGCAAATCAACAACAAGCTATCGTCTATTTACCTTATATTCCGGGTAGTAAGCGAAATTTATTACCCTATGCCATCAGTCTTTATAAAACACGTGAGTTGGAGGGACAGCGTAAAATTGAGGGTGGTAAGAATATTTCTTTTGTTGCGACTTGGAATGATGCCACTTTACCTTTAGATTCAACCATTTGCCGAATCCAGTTTGACACTAACTCTGAACTAACTTATGAAGTAATGATGCCAAGTTTTGAATTTATTAGTTTTTTAATTGAACTAATGGAAAACTCTAAGCGAAATAGCATCAGCGATTTTCCTACATCTTTTTACCGCAAACTTTTACACTTAGACGATTAAAGCAGAAATAGATATAGCCAGGGGTATACCTACGCATACCCCCCCATTTTCAAAATTCAAAACTAACTAAGAAATATCTTTCAACTCAGCGGTACGAACCGAAAGCATCTGTGTCTGATTACCTCTTTGCACTTTCACTTGCAACGCTTGACCAAGGGTACTATCTTCTACTACGCCTTGCAACTGTTCAGCACTAGTAATAGGGTTATTGTTAATTTGCAAAATCACATCTCCGCGACGGATACCCGCAGTTGCAGCCGGAGAATTAGGAACAACCCGCATGACTAAAACACCCGCGACTTCAGGAATTGCAAACATGGAATTAGGATCATTGTTATTTTGTTTTGCTAATTCCGGTGTTAGTGTCACCATTTGCACACCTAAGTAGGGATGAGCAACTTTGCCATCACGTTGCAATTGAGCAGCGATTACTTTAGCTTTATCAATAGGAATTGCAAAGCCAATCCCCATCGCATCGGCGCGAATTGCGGTATTAATGCCAATCACTTCTCCCAAACCATTTAATAATGGTCCACCGGAGTTACCGGGGTTAATAGCTGCGTCAGTTTGAATGAAGTCTAACCGTTTATCACTGATTCCTACTTGAGCGCTCGAACGTTTCAGGGTGCTGACAATCCCCAAGGTGACGGTATTATCAAATCCTAGCGGATTACCCACAGCGATCGCCCAATCTCCTACCTGAACATGATCAGAATTGCCTAAATCTGCAATAGGTAAATCCTTACCAGCATTAATCTTAACTACAGCCAAATCTGTAACTTCATCAATGCCTTGAACTTTACCTTTAAAGGTGCGACCATCTTTAAGACGGACTGTGACTTTATCAGCCTTATCAACTACGTGAGCATTGGTGAGAATTACGCCACTTTTGTCAATAATAAAACCAGAACCTAAACCCCGTAACTGTTCAGTCGGTGATTGTTGGGGAAAGCTATCACCAAAAAACCGCCGAAAAAACGGATCTTCCATCATCGGATCATTTCGGCGCGTAATCGTTCTTTCTGTATCAATTCTCACTACTGCTGAACCTACCCGATTGACCGCTGCTGTCACAAAACTATGACTACCAATCACAGCCGTAGCGGGAGAAGGCTTTTGAGCAATTTTTGTGAATGACTCAGTGACAGGATTCGGACCCGGTTCTGCGGCTGAAGGTAATACCCGCAGGGAGGTGAAAGTCAACATCACTCCTATAAAAATCGCTAAAATATGGGTACTGAGTTTTCGGATAGACCGGGACATTTGGGACAATCGCATAATCACAACCTAATCTACAAGCCTAATTTTTGCTGTTTCTTGATAAATCTATCTACACCTATTTTTACAGATTCAGATCAGAATTCTGGTTTATTGACATTTTCGCTCATATTAAAGTTTCTTTGATTTCACGGAATTTTGGCTCAAGGTGCAGGATATTTTTTCATCTTCCCCCGCGCGCTCTGGGCTAAGATATTAATTACAGCCAAAATGGCTAAAAAATATGCAGAGAATACCCATGAATGGAGCAAACCCAGTAACTAACGAATCTTTACCTACATCAGATCACAACCATCCAGATCATACACACAATCAGGCTGATTCTGTTCATCCTCATGTCCACAGTGAAGAGTCATTACGGCGGATTGTTAACCGACTATCGCGCATAGAAGGTCACGTTCGCGGAATTAAAACAATGGTACAGCAAAATACCCCTTGTCCTGATGTATTATTACAAATTGCTGCTGTGCGTGGGGCATTAGATAAAGTAGCCAGAATTGTCCTAGATGAACATTTAACTGAGTGTATTGGTAGAGCCGCCCAAAAGGGGAATATAGAATTAGAGATTGAACAATTAAAAGCTGCTTTAGATAGATTTTTACCTTGATTATCCATAAATATCAATTTCACTATTCTTTAAATCATCAACCAAACAAACCAATAATTCTGTTTTTACATGGGTTCATGGGTAATATTCATGAATTTGATGAAGTTATAAAATTACTATTTGCTGATTTTTCCTATCTGACCATTGATTTACCTGGACATGGTAAAACCCAGGCTTTAGACGATGAATGTTATACAATGGCATCTACAGCCGCAGCTATTATTCAATTATTAGATGAATTAAAAATTGACCAATGTTATTTAATTGGTTACTCAATGGGAGGAAGATTGGCTTTATATTTGACTTTGCATTTTCCCCATAGGTTTATTCAAGTCATTTTAGAATCTGCTTCTCCAGGTTTAGCAACAGAAACCGCAAGATTAGCTAGAATTAAAGGTGATACTCAAATAGCCAGAAAACTATCTAGAATCATCAATCAAGATGATTTTTATGACTTTCTCAATAATTGGTATCAACAGCCAATTTTTGGTGATATCAAAAATCATCCTCAATACCAATCTATGATATCCAGTAGATTAACAAATCATCCTTTAAACCTAGTCAAGTCATTACAGTTTATGGGAACAGGTTCTCAAGCTAGTTTATGGGAATTGCTAACTAAAAATACTATTCCTCTATTATTATTAGTTGGTGAGAAAGATGAAAAATTTATTGATATTAATATCGCTATGACTGAAAAATGCAACTTGACTAAATTACAAATAATTCCTCAAGTCGGCCATAATATTCATCTAGAAAACACTGTAGCATTTGTGCAAAATATACAAAAATTTTTAGATCCCCAACTTCTTTAAGAAGTCGGGGATCTTGTTGTTGATTACTTGCGATATAATTTTCCATCTTTAACTTGCACCACAGGATGATGACACAACTTGACGTTGAGTTTGTCGTTCTTCGTTGTGAACTGTTTCCGTATTGCCGTTGAACTCAGAACTCCCAACGATTAACATCTTTCCTAGTCCAACGATAAATCAAGGATTTGTAAACGAACTCTGGTAGGGCTAACATTCGTTGCCACCGCCAAGGTTCTTGATATAGTCTATATAGCCATTCTAAATTATTGTTTGCTAACCAACGGGGAGCGCGAGTTTTTGTTCCTGACCAAATATCAAAACTACCACCAACACCTACCCAAATGGAGTGAGGACACAAATGACGGTGTTCAGCAATCCATAATTCTTGACGTGGTACTCCCAAACCAACAAATATTACTTGTGGCTGTAGTTGAGTCAGAGTTTGCAATAACTGTTGTTCTTCTGCTGGGGAATGATAACCAGAATGTGTGCCGGATATTTTGAGAGTGGGAAGTTGTTTTTGCCATAAATCTGCTGCTTTTTCGGCTATTCCTGGTGCGCCTCCATAGAAAAATATTGAAGCAGATGTTTGTTCTTGATCTATTATTTGTAAAAGGCTTTCTGCTAATTCAATTCCGGGAAATCGGTGAACTTTTTGTCCTAATAAATATTGTAAATAGAGAACTACTCCTGCGCCGTCGGGAATAACTAATTCAGCATTTTTAATGATTTTTGCTAATGGGAGATTGCGCTCTGCTTGCATAGTCATTTCGGCATTGAGGGTGACTACATGAGTCCCTTGACCTGCTTTTAAGCAATCTAATAACCAGTTTGGATAATTACTCATTATATGCACTGGTAAACCTAATACGGGAAATGCTTGAGGGAATTTAAACATAGTTTCTTGAAAATCAGACTTTAGGCGGATGTTTGATGAAAGGTTAGGGTATCAAATTTTTTCCTGAATAAATAACAATAATTTGTCAAGGAAAACAGTTTAGGGGTTAAGATCCTCTGGACGATCAATATCTGCTAAAGATGGCAGATAGCCAATTGATAAATTTAACTTTTGAGCAATTTCTACTGTTTTTACGAATACTTGAGCAGTTCCCCAGGAAATATTCATAAATAATTCGGCTATTGGTTGTTGTAATCCAATTAAATAATAACCACCGTCCAGGGCTGGACCCAGGACAAGATTAAAAACCTCTAATTGCTCGAAAGCGGTTGTTAAAATTTGCGAGTTTAGATCAGGGCAGTCTGTACCAATGATGATGACTCGTTCTGCTTTTTGATTAAACGCATTGATTAGCGATCGCTCCATTCTTTTACCTAAATCTCCCTCACCTTGAAATTGATATAGTAAATCATTTCCTAACCAATTTACCATTACTTGTAAATCGCCACCCGTAAACCGTATTTCTACAGATGTCTTAGACATTTTTTGTAATTCCCTAACCTGAGAAATAGTATCTTCAGTCATCTGCTTTTGTAAATTAGCAGCACCAACATCACCCAAAGCAGGTATTAACCGGGTTTTTGTTTTCCCTGGTTCTGGGTAGCGGGTAAAAATAATCAGATGTTGTTTTGATGGTTTTAAGGAGATCATTCAAAATATGCTGCTATTAAAGATATCGCAACTATGGGTGCGGTGACTGCGCGAAGAATCCGACGACCCAAGGAAATGGGCTGAAATCCTGATGCTATGGCTATTTCTAGTTCTTGATTTGTCCAACCTCCTTCTGGTCCAATGGCAATAATTATCTCATTTGCAGTTTTATTGATTACCTGCTGTAGATGAGGATAATCCCCACGGGCTTCACAGATATAACGATGAGTGGCAGTAGTTTCTTTTATGGCAGTGTTGAAAGCTACGGGTTGGAGGATGGTGGGAACAACAGCCCGTTCTGACTGTTCAGCGGCTTCTGAAGCTATGCGCTGCCAGCGTTCTAGTTTTTGGTGACTGGGATTTAATAGGGTGCGATCGCTCAGAATAGGTGTAATAGAAGTTACTCCTAACTCCGTACAACACCGGACAATTTCATCAAATCCATTTCCCTTTGGTAATGCCATCATCAAGGTAATAGCCACAGGTAATTCAGTTTTTACCTCCAGCGGTTCTAAAACCTCTCCCTGTTCCCCTTGTAACCGCGCTAACCACCATTTCCCCATACCATCCATGACAATAAATTTATCACCATCTCGCAAGCGCAATACCCGCAGCAAATAATGTTGTTGTTGAGGTGTTAATAAAAGCTGGTTGGCTTGAAGTTGCTGTGGATAAATAGTAATGCGTTGAAGTTGGGACATAGGGGAGGAGTCAGGAGTCAGGAAGAAGAAGAAGAAGAAGAAGAAGAAGAAGAAGAAGAAGAAGAAGAAGAAGAAGAAGAAGAAGAAGAAGAAGAAGAAGAAGTAAAAGTGGTGTTTGATAGCGCAGAATTAACTATTTTCGTTATTGTAATAATGCTTGAAACCGCTGTTCACCCCGAATTTTATCAAAATCCGGGTCAGTTTTCGCTAAGTTTTGATATTTTTTGGGGACAAATTGAATAGCTTTTTTGAGGTTATCAATTGCTAGTTCTAGATTATTTTGTAAGGCATAATTACAAGCTTTGTTATAATATGCTTGATGCAAATTAGGCTGGATGGTAATTGCTTGATTATAAGATGCTAAAGCTTCTTTGTAGCGTTGTAATTTAGTCAGAGCAATGCCTCGGTTAATCCAAGCCTCATGTTTATTAGAGTGAATAGCGATCGCTTCATCATAAGATCTTACAGCTTCTTCGTAATTTCGTAAAGCCGTTAAAGCATTACCACGATTATACCAGGCCTCATCTTTATTTGGGCGAATAGCGATCGCCTGATCATAAGATTCTACAGCTTCTGGATACTGTTGCAACGCAATCAAAGCATTGCCGCGATTTACCCAAGTCTCCGCACTATCGGTTTTAATAGCTATCACCTGATTATATACCCCTAAAGCTTCTTGATAACGATGGGTATCTAACAAGCCATTTCCCTGTAGTAATAAATTTTCTGCTTTTTGACTATCTTGTACCTCTGTAATTAGTTGATTAACATTGCTTTCTTGAACAACTTGTTTGGTATTATCTGGTGAAGAATTTGCCAAATCACTACAGCCAATCGCCAAAAAACTGATTAAACTAGAGGTAATTAATTGTCGCCAAATTATCATACTGCACCTAAAAAAATCATACAATTATCCTAAAACTGATGGGAAGTTAAAAGTCGTATCAAAATCAACTAATTGTGCTTAATTGTTCTTTGATTATGTAAACTCAAGATGAAGATTTGGATAAGGTTTTCATCAGAAGTTATGAATACAATACCATACTCGTAGTCAATAAATCAATTATTGGTAAGTACAAACTTAGCTGAACTAGATCAATCTGGTTTAATCATCCTAAAAAAGAATCATCCCACACAAAAATTTTAAACGATCTGTGATAAAATTTACTGCTTGTTGCTTAATGGAGACACAGAATCATAATTATTGGTATTTATCTGCGTTTATCTGCGTTTATCTGCGTTTATCTGCGGTCAAATATTCTAAAAATCTGATTTTATCCAGCTTCATCTTAATTTGGTATTAGAAGTATATAATACTGTCAATGTAAGTATTTTTACGGCGTGGAAATTTATAGTGAGACGATGGGAGGAAAATAAAAATTATGACAATTGAACCTGACTCATCTAACTCAGAAATAAATCAAGAAGATGAATTAGAAACTGGTGGTAGTGATCACTTATTACTAACAGAAGGATTAGAAAAAAAACAAATATCTGGACAATCTGCCTTCAAGACAAATATGATCAAAGGAACTGCGGTTCTGGTTGAGAGCAACTCCAGCCTGCAAACTGCTATCACCCCCAGAATTTTATTATTCACTAGTTTGGCGATCGCCACAACTATCATTAGTATTGTCATTAATAACTCATTTCTGGGCATTTTGGGAACTTTGGCAACCTTAGCGTTATCACTGTTCATCCTCTTTCCGTGGTTGCGAAATGTGATCCAAGAGTGGTTTTCACCTCAAGATAGAAATGTATTTGTGGGTTTAATAGGAGTAATAGTAGCAATAATTGGCTTATTCAGATTTACTAATTTAGGTAGTGGCTTACTGCGTTGGGGAAGAAGAGTTAACTGGGATGCCTCTGGTACTTTAGCAGAATGGTTTGGAGCATTGGGACAAATTGCCATTGCCATTATCGCCGTTTATGTAGCATGGCGACAATATGTAATTTCCAAAGACTTAACTATCCAACAAAACCTACTGACTGTACAGCAAAATATCATTACCCAACAACAAACCATAGACTCCTACTTTCAAGGAGTTTCCGACTTAGTATTAGATGAAGAAGGATTATTAGAAGACTGGCCGCAAGAAAGAGCGATCGCCGAAGGACGCACCGCTGCTATATTTAGTAGTGTAGATGGCAGTGGTAAAGCCAAAATTCTGCGGTTTCTTTCCCGTTCCAAATTACTCTCTCCTCTCCAGCGCGATCGCCGACTAGGAAGAGCTATTCTAGATGGTAGTGGTGGTTATGCCGAAGATCGTTTAGAAGGAGTGCGCGTCATTGACTTAGGTGTCATGTTAGCAGGTGCAGATTTAGCCGACAATGATTTGCGCTGGACAGATTTAAGTGAAGCCAACCTCATTCGTGCTAATCTCAGCAATTGCGATTTAGTCAAAGCCAACCTTTCCCGCACAATCTTATATGATGCCAATTTGACCAACGCTGACTTAAACGGAGTGCGCCTATTTTATGGTTTACTAGAACAGGCATCCCCCCGCAGTCGCACCGAACCACCCAACTACGAAACAGGAGAACACACCGGCGCAGTTGTGGAAAATGCCAACTTCACCAATGCTCAAAGAATGTCCGAATCTACCCGTTACTATTGCTGTACCTGGTGTGGAGAAAAAACCAGACGGACAATTCCCGGTGGTTGTGAAGGAATTCCCAATAAATTAGGAAGATAAGAGTTAGGAAAATGACCATTCTTTAAGTTTCTAAATCTTTAATTGCCTTTTCAACCTCAATTAAAAGTGAAGGTAAATCTTTAGTGATTACTTGCCAGACAATATCTAAATCAACATCAAAATACGCATGAATCATCCGATTTCTCATACCGATGATTTGTCGCCAAGGTATTTTCAAATACTTAGATTGGCAGGGTTCAGAAATATGATTAGCTGCTTCACCCATAATTTCAACTAATCTTACTAAAGCTAAAGATAGCATCCTCTCATCATCCAAATCTTCTCTCGTGCGACTCTTCACAAAAGATAACGCCTCCTTTGCCGAATCTCTGATGTGCTTTAGCCGAGTCAAATCATCAATTTTGCTCATAAATAACCATTGCTTCTATTAAGACTTGCTCACGAAAATAACGACTTAAATCGGCTAATGTTCTTAAATCTATCTGCCTATTTATTATACTTGATAACTCATCTTCCATCGTAATAATATCTAAACCAGGAGTTTTTCCCGGTTCAAATTCTACTAAAACATCAACATCACTCTCTTTTGTAAAATCATCTCTTAATACTGAACCAAATAAAGATAACTTGCGAATCGAGTAACTTTGACAAAAATGATTAATTTCTTCTTGAGACAAATTAATAGGGAGAGTATTTTGTTTCATCATTAAAACTCCTGATTGATGATTTTATCTCCATAATAACTGAAATTTTGACTGAAAATCAACCTTACAAAAAGGCAGGAGTTAAGAGGCAGAGGGCAGGAGGTTACGAGTATCAATTAAAACTAGAGTTGCCGGGTTTAAAGCCCAGTTTAAAGAAATAATTATACTAAGACGCTTCTCTTTGACCTATCTAACAGGAAATTGACAATTCTTAATATTCAAAAATCTTGGAACTAAATCTATAAACCACAAGTCAACAGCCATACCCATCAATGGGTAAAAAAAACTCTTTAAAAAAAACAGACTAAACCTTAACTAATAAGTTTGAGGATAATTTAATTTGATGAAAAATTCCAAATTTCTGCAAATATCTAGTGCGGCTTTATTGAGTTTGGGAATCTTCCAAAACATAGCTTTTGCTCAACCAATTCAACGCCAAATAAGAATTCCCGCTTCTCCAACTGTAGAGAAAAATTTATCTCAAATAAAAATCAATCCCCTTTATCTTGAACGAGAACAAAAAGCTCCCTTAATCATTAAAAATCAACTTCTGGAATTACGCCGCGATATCCAGTCAAAAAATCTAACTTTTGAGGTAGGTTACACCACAGCCTTAGATTATAGACTAGAGCAACTAGCCGCTACCAAAGCACCAGATGATTTACCAACACAGGCTAATATCCAAAATGCCGTTGCTGCACAAATCTTAAATATTGATTTAGCCGAACGCGAGAAATTTGAACGCATTAATCCAGGAGTAATCCCTGAATTACAATTAATTAAAGCTCGTGGCTGCTTTGCTTCCGCAAAATCCTTTGATTGGCGGACTTTCAATAAAGTTACCCCAGTTCGGAACCAAGGAGGTTGCGGCAGTTGTTGGGCATTTGCTACCTTGGGAGCATACGAAGGTAGTAATCTAATTCGTAATAACACTGCTGCTGATGCTTCAGAACAGCAAATTATCAACTGGGGTGGTTCAGGTAGTTGTGGTGGTGGTTGGTGGTCTAAAGCATTTGATTTCCTCATTAGCAAAGGCACAGCTACCGAAGCCACCGTTCCTTATACAGCAACCAATAATCCCTACAACCCCAGCATAGACACTCCCTACCGTTCCATAGCCTGGGGATATGTTAAACCTGATGGTGGAATTCCCACAGTTGCAGAAATGAAACTGGCCATGTGTAAACATGGACCCTTAACAGTTGCTGTCCGAGTTACTCCTGCTTTCCAAGGTTATGTTAGCGGCGTATTTAACGAACAAGCACAAGGACCTATTAATCATGGTGTCACCCTCATTGGTTGGGATGATCAAAAACAAGCCTGGTTAATCAAAAATTCTTGGGGTACAGGTTGGGGTGACAATGGTTATATGTGGATTGGTTATAACAGTAATAGCATCGGTTATGGCGCAGCTTGGACTCAAGCCAGAAGCAACTTCTATAAATTGTCTCCTGACTTGTTGAAAAAAATCAACATCTTCCAAATCAATCCAGAATTAATTAAAGTTAATTCCAAAAACATCTCTCGATAATTTTTTGATTTTAGGTTGGGTAAAGCGCAAGTTTTATCTGACCTAAATTGATTTTTTTGAATTCACTCGACAAGGTAGATTAAAATTATGACTTTTACCAAGCGAGTCTTTTTGATTATTTCTCTGCTAACTACCTTGACCATTATTTTTCAAGTTAGTAATGCTGCTACTCCTCCCATGTCTAACTCAGAAATCACTGTCAACGATACTAACAATAACAGTCAGATTATTATTCAAAAAGGTAATATTATGATTGTTGAATTGTTAACCAACCCAGGAACAGGCTATAGTTGGCAAATTATTAAAAATGATCCTGATAAACTCAAATCTTTGGGAGATTCAGTATTAAAACCAATAGAAGCAGAAGCCCCAGGAGCATCTGAAAATCAAGTTTTCCGGTTTTTAGCCCAAAATTTTGGTTCAACCATGCTAGAACTTCACTATTTACGTTCCTGGGAAAGAAATCTGCCGCCCTTAAAAACCTATCAAATTAACGTCAAAATTCGTGGATGATATTTAAGGAATTTCGCACATCTGCCAATGGAGTTTCCCAGAGTAGATTCCATTCTATGCCAAATAGTGGTTTAGCCTGTTTAGCCATGATCCATCCTTGGGTAATAGCATCCATGTATTTTGTTGAAAGTTCAATGTCATATAAAACAACTTTCAACAAATTTTTAGTTAATAATCCCAACCAAAAACGGCTGGCATATAACTGAGAAACACAAAAGGCTTCTAATTGAATTTCACCCAGCCCGGATTTCTCACAAAGAACTAAAAAAAAGGGGTCAAAACCTGCGAAAATGTATATGTAGAAAGCATTTCAGCAGTTATAAAGTATGACCCCATTAACAACAGATAGTACATCAAAACAGTTCAAG
>Ga0208858_1000015_pt1 | contig 54907 bp, 51 predicted proteins | sample LakMenEpi16Nov12_FD_150704 | JGI IMG/M metagenome (GOLD analysis project Ga0208858, IMG submission 150704) | Freshwater microbial communities from Lake Mendota, WI - 16NOV2012 deep hole epilimnion (SPAdes) | ecosystem: Environmental > Aquatic > Freshwater > Lake > Epilimnion/Euphotic zone ...
TGACATTACTTAGATACAGCGGCTAGATGGGTTATATATTAACTTACCTTGAGTTGTGTCACTTGAACATCCTCCCACATATCGAATAAATCCCCTTGTCAATAGGGTTTGAGATGCGCTAACCCTGGATAAAGATGAACAATAAAAATTCAAAACATGAGACTTTCAAGCAACATCCTGTAAATCCTCAAATCCTGGACATCCTGATTCAGACAATTAGTTAAGATTCTGCACTGGTAAAATCTACCTTGTCATAAATATCACCCAGAGAAATTTGACCTGGAATAGAAGTTAAATTTAACTTTTCATCTCTATCATAACCTTTGGTAGATTTTGATAAGACTTCAGCAATCATCACTGGATTAATAATAGTGTCATTATCAAATTTTTAGTTGGGTTGCGCTTTCGCTTAACCCAACCTACCATTTTTTAACTTTACTTTACGCAAAGACACAAAAAACACTTTGCGCCTTTGCTCCTTTGCGCCTTTGCGCGAAACAAAACTTAACTAGGTTGAACCTTATCCCGCAGCATCAGGTAATGGTTTTTTCGGTGTTGCTAGTTGCAGGATGATTTCTAGTAACCAAGGGGCGAGACGTTGGCATAATACGGCTAAGTGAGATTGCCAGCCGACTAGGATTTCTGCGGTATCGTTTTCTATGCCGATAACGAGGGCTTGGGCGACTTGTTCGGGTGTCATGGGGATCACTCCTCGGAATGATTGCAAGTCACGCACCATGTCTGTTTCGGTGAGGGAAGGGAGTAAGGCGATAACGCGGACATTGTGTTGGGCAAGTTCTTGACGTAGTGCCTGGGTAAATCCGACAATTGCAAACTTGGTGGCGGAATATGTGGCCATTGTCGGGGCGGCAACTTTCCCCATTAAACTGGAGACATTGACAATGATCCCCCTTTTTTGACTAACCATGCGTTTGGCTATCAAGTTGGTGAGGGTGTACATTCCCATCAAATTGACGGAGAGTTCTTCTTGCAGTTGGGGGAGTTTTGATTGCAGAAATGAGTTTTGATGTGCGACTCCGGCACAATTTACGAGGAGATGAATGGGTCCATAACTGCGCCAAAGTTGGGCTATGGCTATGTTGACGTTGATTGAGTGAGTTAAGTCTAAAGCCATGATTGTAGTTTCTACGCCCAGGGCTTCGATTTGGGCGGCTACTTCGGCTAACTTTTGGCGATCGCGTGCTACCAATATTAACCTTTTCATGCCCTGTTTGGCTAATTCTAATGCGATCGCTTTACCAATGCCACGGGAAGCCCCGGTAATGAGTGCAACTTTTCCTTGAATCTTCATCGGTTTTCACCTCTAAATTCTTCATTTTTCATCTTCCTTTTGCCTTCTTGGCAATCAACAGGGAAGACGATTGATGAACGGTAAACAAAAATCAAATTTCAATTCAGCGACAGGAACGAAGATACTTTTTCTGCTCATCTGCAATACCCCTTTATTGCTTCTCGATAGCAGAAATTCCTCGTTGTCAGGATTGTTTAATCAACATAAAAGACTGTTGGCAGGATGGATAAAGCTCATTGATTTTACCTCTCTATTTGCTCCGAGCATTCACCAGTGCTGTCGTACCTACACACATTAGCAACTAAATCAAGTTCTGGCAATATTTTTTAATCAGGATTTCTGATCAGTCGTTTCCCTAAAGTATATATATCGCGATCTTAATTTATATAAGTTTTTATGAATAGTGAGCAATTCATATCATGATCCCCTCACAATTGGTTGATTTTTGTGACAAGGAACACATTTTTTAACTTATTCAAGACAATTAATCTGTTGCATTTATAAAGTATTAGTTATATTTTTCAGGAAAATAATGGCTAACGTCACGCTATCAGCACCAATTTATAGACATAGGAAAATAATTATTAGCAAAAGTGAATACTATATTTCTCTCTCGTAATATTTAGAAGCTGAGAAATCTAGTGAAATTAAACATGAATATATTGATGATCAAGTTTACGCAATGGCGGACGCTAGTGCATTAATATCAAATTCTATATATCGCAAAGAGATTTATTTTATGATTCATCAGAGTTAAAATTTACCTTGTCATAAATATCAGCCAGAGAAATTTGACAAGAAACAGAAGTTAAATTCAAAGTATCGTTTTTCATACTATTTCCAACGCTCTTGCTCTATTTCTTCATTTTCCATAATCATTTTCCATAATCATTTGTTTTGTGTCTGGGTGGACTTCTATCCCTAATCTCTCTAACTGTTGTCGTAAATATCCTTCTCCAATAATTACTTCATCCCATTCTTCACAATACCCAACAAAAGATTCATCCCAAAAGTCACGAACTATTGGATCTAAAACCTCAAAGGAAAATTTTAACGTTTCAGTAGCAGCATCAATATCATTTCTAGGAGCAAAGTGTACTAGACTATTACGCAAATTACCAAAAGACCGAAATCTTTCTACTTCCCTCATTCTATAACCTGTTGTTGCCCATAAAACTTCCGGTAAATCGCTATACATAATTGTTTTACCATATTCAAACAATTCTTTTATGCTTAACAATCCATCAGTCTTATTTGATTTTGGAAACTCCTTAAATATTAAAAGGGGATGTTCTTCAGCTATTCGCGCTTTTATAATCATTTCAGCCCCATGTGCTGCTTGAACAACTGACAAAATATGAGCAAATGGACGCATCATCTCACTAAAAGTTGCATCATAAATAGCTCTTCCAAGAATATGAAAGCCAAACTCTTTCATATACTCTGCTATATATATTGTTTCGGGATTCACTTAAACTACTCCTGTACTAAAGATTTTGACTAATAAATCCAGTCCTGTACCTTTCTGTTGTTGAAAAACAATAAAACCATCACGAATAGTTAAATATACTATTTTCGGAGATCGTAAATGTAATTTAATATACTAAATATTTTGTTGTTCATAATTATTCAATCAAATCAAATGAAAATAATTCCTGAGCTTTCGCAACTGTTTTCGACCCTATACCCTGAATAGTTCCTAGTAATTCAAGTGTAAATGTACCATGCTCTACTCGCAACTTGATAATTTGTTTTGCTGTTGTTCGTTGAATATTTAGTAGACTTTCTAGTTCATCAAGTGTTGCTGTATGGATATTAGGTTTATTTTCTCTGTTCACAAATCTTTTATCTAGATAGCCTAAAAGATCAGCAATTAATAAATAAGTATGAAAAACAGTTTTAACTGCTTCTACTTTAGTAATTGAAGTATGAACACCTTTATTAATTAGTTTATGTGTTTTTTGTAAATAGCTACCTAAAAAATCAATATGAGTTTTAGCTAATTCTCTGTTAGCTTCGCTTTCTATAGCTTTATCCATAAAAGTCCAAAGTCTGTTTATATATTGCTCTTGACCTAGTTTTCTGCCATTTACATCATTAATTGCTGGAAAAAGCTCATCTGCAAGTCCTTCAATAAGTCGTCTACAAGAAGTTAAAGCGTGTGACCATTCTTCTGGATTCTCACTAGAGACAGACTTAAAAGCAATCATAAGCTTTTCTGCAAGCTCAGGATTTAAATCTAGAAGTTTATCATCCACTTCTTCTTTGAGGAAATCAAAAGCTGTTTTTGTAACTTCTGTAAATGTGTACTTATTGAAAAGATTTGATGCTTTTTCGTGTGCTTTTCTTTTTACATGAGATATTCTTTCAGCTAGATCATTCTGATAGTATTTGCCATCATTTCCCTTTTTATTTCTTAATAAATCCTTATATTTTTCTTCTATGAAAGCTATACTGGCAAGACCTCCTTTACTCTCGTAAATAAAAAAATCTAAATCATCACTATCAAAATGGAATCCAGGTTTAATTCCTGATTCTTTAAATTCCTTATCAGCTTTAGAAATGGCTTCCTCAGTTACTGTGTTATTATTACTTTTATTTATCAATACTTCTAGATACTTTTTTGCGGGTTTGATGTAATCATGTTTGCCAAGCTGAAAATCACACCATGCTATTATTTTTTCATCTTCCAGTATTTGAGCAACACGCAAGAGTTTTTGAACACCTGATGTAACACTACCCTTTGGTGATTCTAATTCCTTTAAAGCCTCATTTAATATTGTTATCGCTTCTTGTTTTGTATTAACCATAAAAATAAATTCAGTTGCGGTATATTAAGTAACTTGCTTTTATGTAGTGTATCTTAACACTCATTAATTCTAAGCTACTTTACAGTAAAAAAGGCAAAGACACAAAAAACACTTTGCGTCTTTGCTCCTTAGCGTCTCTGCGCGAAACTAACCTAAATTAATTCCCTTCCCGCAACTTATCCAAAACACTACGATCTTCCAAAGTCGAAGTATCCCCCGATATTTCCTGTCCTGATGCCAAATTCCGCAACAAACGCCGCATAATCTTCCCAGAACGGGTTTTCGGCAAAGCATCAGTAAACCTGATTTCACCAGGACGAGCGATCGCTCCAATCTCATTGACAACGTGCTTTTTCAGTTCCTTACTCAACTCCTCACTGGCTTGATAAGTCCCCTCCAAAGTCACAAAAGCCACAACTTCCTCACCCTTCAAATCATCCGGTTTACCCACCACCGCAGCCTCAGCCACCGCCGGATGAGACACTAGGGCAGATTCTACTTCCATCGTCCCCAAGCGGTGTCCAGAGACATTCAGAACATCATCCACGCGCCCCATGACCCAGAAATAGCCGTCCTCATCCTTTCTCGCCCCATCACCGGCAAAATACGTATAATTACCATCTGTGGGCGGAATATGTTCCCAGTAGGTGCGACGGAAACGATCAGGATCACCGTACACAGTCCGCATCATTCCCGGCCAAGGATGACGAATTGCTAAATAACCACCTTCGTTATCAGGGACAGAATTCCCGTCTAAATCCACCACATCCGCAATAATACCAGGGAAGGGGAGAGTGGCTGAACCTGGTTTAGTAGCAATTGCCCCAGGTAGAGGTGTAATCATAATCCCACCTGTCTCCGTTTGCCACCAAGTATCCACAATCGGACAGCGTTCACCACCAATGATTTTGTGATACCACATCCAAGCTTCGGGGTTAATGGGTTCACCCACACTTCCCAGTAATCGCAGAGAAGAAAGATTACGTTTGTTAGGATGGTGTTCACCCATTTTGATAAAGGCGCGAATTGCCGTTGGTGCAGTATAAAAAATATTAACACCGTATTTCTCAATGACATCCCAGAAGCAACCAGGATTAGAAGCACGGGGCGCACCTTCATACATGAGAGTGGTTGCCCCGTTGGAAAGGGGTCCATAAACTATATAGCTATGTCCCGTAATCCAACCCACATCGGCAGTACACCAATATACATCAGTATCTTTGAGATCAAAAATCCATTTGGTAGTGATATGGCTGTATAAGTTATAACCGCCTGTGGTATGGACTACTCCTTTCGGTTTGCCTGTACTACCGGAAGTGTAGAGAACAAACAGCATATCTTCGCTGTCCATAGGTTCAGCGGGACAATCAGCAGAAACGCCTTGTTGTAAATCGTGCCACCAATGGTCACGTCCTGCTGCCATCTGTGTTGTTTGATTTGTGCGTTTGACAACTAGCACATCTGTAATGCTGGGAACTGCATTATTCTCTAAAGCTTTATCCACCTGTTCTTTGAGGGGTACAATTGCATCCTTGCGCCAACCACCATCCGCTGTGATTACTAACTTAGCTTCGGCATCATTCAAGCGATCGCGCAAAGCTTCAGCACTAAAACCACCGAAAACAACGCTATGAGGTGCGCCAATTCTCGCACAGGCTAACATAGCAATGGCAGCTTCGGGAATCATCGGCATATAAATCCCAATGCGATCGCCTTTTTTTGCTCCTAGCTGCTTTAATACATTTGCAAACTGGCACACTTCCCGATGCAATTGGGCATAAGTCAGCGTCCGTGAATCTCCCGGTTCTCCTTCCCAAATCAATGCCGCTTTATTTTTCCGCCAAGTAGTGAGATGTCTGTCAAGACAATTGTAAGAAATATTAATCTTACCGTTGACAAACCACTGAGCAAAAGGTGGTTGCCAATCTAGGACAGTGTCCCATTTTTGAAACCAGTGTAACTCAGTTTCCGCCAATTCTGCCCAAAATTGTTGAGGATCTGCTTTGGCTTTGTCGTAAAGTCGCTGATAATCTGCTAAACTTTTGATCTGGGCATTTTCCGAAAATTCACTGCTAGGCGGAAATAGCCGCTTTTCCTGTAAAATGGATTCTATGGTTGGTTGAGACATAATGATGGATGCAAATGATAATGATATTGTGACTGAAAACTATTTTTAACGAAGTTGTGCTGAGTGTAAAGATTATTTACTGATCTGCTCAACTAGTCCTACTCTAGTCCGACAATTAGTTAATGCTGAATTATTCAGTACACCCTAAGATAAAATAATGATCATGTTTTTAACAGCCTTATTTACCGATTTAGTAGGATATCACTCTTTAGATGCTGCGTTAGTGTTTTACAATAGGGTATAGTTTGCAAGCCAGAGAAATTAAGGATAAACTAAATTTACTAATCGAGCAAGCCGCTGAAATAGATCCAAGTCTCACGATAAAATTAAGAGATATCAACCGTTGGATTAAACATATCAAGCTTGGTTCACTGATATCCAAACCCATCGTTGTCGCTTTTTTATTAGAAGTAATTACGGACTCTAAGGTTTGGTTAGCAATTAAATCTTTACCTTCAGAGGAAGACCAAAAACTCCAGTTTGAGCAAATGACCGCCAATGAAAGATATTGGTACAGTTGTCTATTTCCTAAATGGATAAACGCCACAGATACCAAATTTTATATTTGGAAGAAAAAAATGATGGCGGGGGAATTTAATCAGGCTGATAGTGATATCATTAAATATATAGCTCAGGATGTTGTTCATCGAGAAGGGGATTTTTGGCGGCGTTATATAGCTGACCTTTCTATGGCAACAGACCTGATAGTTAGCAATCACCAAAATAAACCACTCTGTATTCAAGTTACCAGTGTCAGTGAAGAATTTCATAACACCAAGTATCAAAAGTGGCAAAATTCACTGCAATTGTGGGAAATAGAAAGAGGATTATTTCTCAGTTACAATCCCCAAGACAATGATTTTATTCATCAGTTAGTCAATGTTGCACTGTATAACAGTGATCATCTTGCGGAAGGGAAGTATATGAATTTTTCCTGATTCCCGAATATTGAAATCGAAATCTGTGTCCTAGCTAACATCATTAATCCGCTGAAAATACCATTTATGGTTAACCAACAACAGACTAATAATAGCGCTCAACTCGAAAACCTGACAGAAGCGTTAGCAGCAGCCCGGAATATGCAGCAAGATTGGTTAAATTATGGACTAAATTTTGTTCATATTTATGTCGAAGATGTGGAAGGTGATTGGCTAGAAACCTGGGGAGATGATGAAATATCTAATCCTTTATTTGATTCTATTAAAGACTTTTTAGTTAGTGATGATGATGTGGCTATCAAAATCAGAAATTATATGGGAGATACATCATTGTTTGATTTAGCAGTAGATTTAGAAGAATGTTTGAGAATCTCTAGAGAAAATGACAAAATATCGGCTGTGAAAGATGTGTTAGTAAGTGATATTGATCTTGATATTGATAATTTGGAATTATTGGATTTAGCTAGTTATTTTGTCAACAAGTGTTGTCACAAAAATTCAGAACCTAGAATTGTTGAAGTATAGTTTTCGAGAGTTTCAGAGAGTTTCAGATCCCCGACTTCTTAGAGAAGTCGGGGATCTTGTTTGTGGTATATAATGTTTTAGCTAAAAACTGTACAAGCTAACAGTTATCGGTGTGAAAATTTTATACTATACATCTTGGCACAAAAGATGTCAAAGCTGCTATTGTTTATGCAGTACGAGTAAATAGAAAATCGGAATCACCATAAAGCGATAGGTTTAGTAATCTATAGTAACCCCATATATCCTAAAATTAAATCATGTACAGTAGCAGCAATATGGAAAAACTACAAACCGCCTCCAGACAGGCAGAAATAGAAGCAACTTTCATCACACTTGCCAATCAATGGCGGGAAGAAAATCGTGGTATATCATCAACTAACCAAATGTGTATGCACCCTGCCTATCAACAAATTATAGGCATGGGTGAAGTCGTCATACCTCTACTGCTAAGAGAGCTTGAAAAGAAATCGGGACGCTGGTTTTGGGCATTAAAATCTATTTCCAGAGAAGATCCTGTACCTCCAGAGTACAGAGGAAATACAGAAAAAATGACTAAAGCATGGCTCGAATGGGGAAAGCAAAGGGGCTACAATTGGTAAGTAATAACGCCTGGGTTAACTATGTAAAAACATTTATTGAACGAGATTTTCCTAACCTAGTCATCCACGGATACAAGCTTACAAGCCCAGATACAACAGATTACAATTGTGTTGCTTGGGCAGCAGAAGACGATCAAAATTGGTGGTGGCCAGATGCTCAAAATGAAGAATACTGGCCTCCAGATGTTCCTAGAGAGGAGACCATTAACGCTTTTGAGCAAGCATTTCAAACTCTTGGTTATGAAGTCTGTGAAGATGATACTTTAGAACCAGGATTTCAAAAAATAGCAATATACGTTAATTCCAATAAAACACCAACCCACGTTGCTAGACAATTACCTGATGGTAAATGGACAAGTAAGCTAGGTCAAGACGAAGATATAGAGCATAATAATTTACAAGGTTTAACTGGTAATCCTGGTTATGGTGAAGTTACCTGTATTATGAAAAGACCAATTTGAAACTAGAAGAATAGTTAAAAAAGCGATCGCTTACTTGACTTCAGATATATCATACTCGGTTAATTACTCCCTTCCCAGCACAAGATATTAACTAAAAACTGTTAATTTAAAATCCCCTTATTTTACCAAATACTAATATGTCATTTGTTCCTTTACATATTCACAGTGATTACAGCTTGCTTGATGGTGCTAGTCAACTACCAGAATTGGTAGATCGAGCGATCGCATTAGGAATGAAAGCGATCGCCCTCACAGATCATGGTGTCATGTATGGGGCAGTTGAACTCATTAAAATCTGCCGCAGTAAGACTATAAAGCCAATAATTGGCAACGAAATGTATATCTTAAATGGTGATATTGACAAACAAGAACGCCGTCCCAAATATCATCAAGTCGTATTAGCCAAAAACACACAAGGCTATAAAAACTTAGTTAAAATCACCACAATTTCCCATCTTCAAGGAGTACAAGGTAAAGGCATTTTTTCCCGTCCTTGTATTAACAAAGATTTACTCAAACAATATCGTGAAGGTTTAATAGTTACTAGCGCTTGTTTAGGGGGAGAAATTCCCCAAGCAATTTTGAGTAATCGGCCAGATGCAGCCAGAAAAATTGCCAAATGGTATAAAGAAGTATTTGGGGAAGATTTTTATTTAGAAATTCAAGATCATGGTTCTCAAGAAGACCGGATTGTGAATGTAGAAATTGTCAAAATTGCCAGAGAATTAGGGATTAAATTTATTGCTACAAATGACTCCCATTTTATCTCTTGTTTTGATGTAGAATCCCATGATGCCTTGCTATGTATTCAAACCGGCAAACTCATCAGCGAAGATAAAAGAATGCGATATAGCGGCACAGAATACCTCAAATCATCAGAGGAAATGCACCAGTTATTCCGTGACCATTTACCTGATGATGTCATTGCTGAAGCCATAGCCACCACAGAAGAAATTGCTGATAAAGTTGAACCTTATCACATCATGGGTGATCCCCAAATTCCCACACCCCAAATACCTTCAGGACATACAGCAGATACCTATGCAGAAGAAGTTGCTTGGGACGGACTTTTAGAAAGATTAAAACGCAAATCTCGCAACGAAGTAGATCCAGTCTATAAAGAAAGATTGGAATATGAATTAAAAATGATTCAACAAATGGGATTTTCCACCTACTTTTTAGTAGTGTGGGACTACATCAAATTTGCGCGAGATAATAATATTCCCGTCGGTCCAGGACGGGGTTCTGCGGCAGGTTCTTTAGTAGCTTATGCCATGAAAATTACGAATATTGACCCCGTACATCATGGCTTATTATTTGAAAGATTTCTCAATCCTGAACGCAAATCAATGCCGGATATTGATACAGATTTCTGCATTGATAAACGAGATCAAGTCATTGATTATGTAACTAATAAATATGGTGTTGATAGAGTTGCCCAAATCATCACTTTTAACCGTCTGACATCAAAAGCAGTGTTAAAAGATGTCGCTAGAGTGTTAGACATTCCCTATGGGGATTCTGACAAAATGGCGAAAATGATTCCTGTAGTTCGGGGTAAACCCACAAAACTGAAAGTGATGATTTCCGATGAAACTCCCGAACCAGAATTTAAAGCCAAATATGATAATGATCCCACTGTACGGCGCTGGATTGACATGGCCATGCGAATTGAAGGAACTAACAAAACCTTCGGGGTTCATGCTGCCGGTGTCGTTATTTCCGCAGAACCATTAGATGAACTCGTTCCTCTACAACGAAATAATGATGGTTCTGTAATTACTCAATATTTCATGGAAGATTTGGAATCATTGGGATTATTAAAAATGGACTTTTTGGGTTTGCGGAACTTAACCCTAATTCAAAAAACCATTGATTTAATTGAACAAAGTAAAGGATATCGAATTGATCCTGATGAAATTACCGGACAGGAAAGAAAAGCACAAAAAATATTAGCTAAAGGTGATCATACTAACTTACCAAAAGACGTTGCTAAAGCTTATTCATTATTAGAAGCAGGTGATTTAGAAGGGATATTTCAATTAGAATCTTCAGGAATGAAACAGATAGTCCGAGATTTAAAACCTTCAAACATTGAAGATATTTCTTCCATTTTAGCACTTTATCGCCCAGGACCATTAGATGCAGGATTAATTCCTAAATTTATTAATCGTAAACATGGACGAGAAGAAATTGAATATGATACTCAAATTTTAGAACCAATCTTAAATGAAACCTACGGAATCATGGTTTATCAAGAGCAAATTATGAAAATTGCTCAAGATATGGCTGGTTATAGCTTAGGACAAGCTGATTTACTGCGTCGGGCTATGGGTAAAAAGAAAGTATCAGAAATGGAGAAACAAAAGCAAAATTTTATTGATGGTTCGGCAAAAAATGGTGTAATACCCCAAGTTTCTGAACATTTATTTGGGGATATGTTGAAGTTTGCCGAATACTGTTTAAGTTATGACACAGAAATTTTAACTGTTGAATATGGTTTTTTAGAGATTGGGGAAATTGTTGAAAAACAAATTGAATGTAAAGTCTATACTATTGATAGTAATGGAATGCTTTATACTCAATCAATTGCCCAATGGCATAATCGGGGACAGCAAGAAGTTTATGAATATTTGTTAGAAAATGGGGCAATTATTCGCGCTACAAAAGACCATAAATTTATGACTGAAGCAGGGCAAATGTTACCAATTGATGAGATTTTTGCCCAAGGATTAGATTTATTACAAGTGGGTGTTGCTGAATGAAAGGATGAATTTTTTTTTCACGCAGAGGCGCAGAGTCGCAGAGAGTAGGAGCTTGCAAAATGTAATTGTTGACTTTTATACTTCAAAAAACAAACAAACTTAACCCGACTCAACAATACTTAAGATCAGTATTCACATCTCTTCTTTATTTACCTCTGCGCCCTCTGTGCCTCTGTGGTTCGTTAAAAATTAACTACTTAACTAACCACATATAACTATATACACATACATAGCATACTGATTATACAATTACATATCAGTATATTCTCACTGGTTTAAAGCCCATTAGTAATGGTAACTTAAAATACGTAACCATCTTAGACGGGTAAAGAAAATGGCTGTTGGCATAGAAGAACAGGGTAGCAAGTTTATCACCACCGAAGCAATCAAAAATCAAGACGGAGAACAGAAGGTTTGGGACGCTTTCCGTAGTACCTTTGCTGATAGAAACTGCATTGGGTATTGGCGTTATCCCATTTTTTCCAAAGCTGGAGAAATTAGAAAAGAGCCGGATATCTTAATAGTTGATAGAGAATTTGGTGTAGTTGTAATTGAAGTCAAATCTATAAATATTGACCAAATTGCCGCTATTAATGGTCAACAATGGCAGTTGCAAAATACTGACACCACAGAAATAAATCCCTACCAACAAGCAGAACATCAACTGCGAACATTAATATCATATAGTGATAGAGAAACAGCACTTTGGCGAAAAGTTAATGGTAGAGCCATAGTTGCATTACCGCAAATTACCACAGAACAATGGCAGCAAAAAGGCTTTGACCAATTACCAGATATTCCGCCAATTATATTTCAAGACCAATTAGGAAAAGTTGCTTTAATTGAACAAATTCAACAAGCTAATATTGTCATTCCTGGAGCAGATTTAGAAGCTAAAAATTGGGAATTATTATTATCAGTGATAGGCGGTACACCTGTATTGCGGAAACCACCCCGGAATCAAGCCAATACCACTGGAAAAACCCGTTCTAATGTCATTGATAGTTTACGAGAAAAACTCTATGAGATTGATTTACAACAAGAACATATTGGTAAAGAAATTCCCCCCGGTCCTCAGCGCATTCGCGGTATTGCCGGCTCAGGAAAAACTGTTTTACTATGTCAAAAAGCCGCACATATGCACCTGAAACATCCAGATTGGGATATTGCTTTAGTATTTTTTACCCGTTCCTTATATGATTTAATAACTGGTTTACTCGACCAATGGATAAAGCGTTTTAGTTGTGGTGAAATGCAGTATGACCCCAAAACTAACTTGAAGTTACGAGTCTTTCATGCTTGGGGAGCAAAGGAACAACCAGGTTTATATCGCATTATTTGTGAACATCATGGTAAAAGACCAGGAACTGTACAAAACACCAATGAAAGACAGCCAAATCGAGGTTTAATAGATTTAAGTAAACGGCTATTGGAAGAAATTACTATTGAACCAATGTTTGATGCCATCTTAATTGATGAAGGTCAAGATTTAGTAGCCGAAGATGATTTAAAATATCAGGATAAACAAGCTATTTATTGGTTAGCTTATCAATCTTTACGACCTGCTGATTCTGAACACCCAGAACAAAAACGCCTGATTTGGGCTTATGACGAAGCTCAAAGTTTAGATAGTTTAAAAATTCCTACCGCACCAGAATTATTTGGGATAGATACTAATCTTAATAAGGCGGTAACTGGTAGCTATAAAGGTGGCATTAAAAAATCAGAAATTATGCGCCGTTGCTATCGTACACCAGGTCAAATTCTCACATCTGCTCACGCTATTGGTATGGGTTTGTTACGTCCAGAAGGAATGCTGACAGGACTCACAAATCAAAAAGCATGGAAGGAAATTGGTTATGAAGTTGTCGGCGATAGTAAATTTATTTCTGGTAGACAAATTACATTGCGCCGTCCGCCAGAAAACTCACCAAATCCCATATCAGAAATCTGGGGAAAACCTGTATTAGAATTTGAAACTTATGGTTCTCGTCAGGAAGAAATGAAGGCTTTGGCTGAGAAAATTATGCACAATATTGTCCATGACGGACTTAACCCCAGCCGAGATATTTTAGTAGTAATTTTAGGATCTACCTATGAAGCAATGGAATTAGAAACCCAGATAGCTGGCTTTTTAATGGAATATGACATTGATGTTTATATCCCTACAGCTTTAAAGTTAAATGATTTAGTTCCCCAATATCCCAATCATGATCCTGATAAATTTTGGCACGAAGGTGGTGTGACGGTATCACGGATTACTCGCGCTAAAGGACATGAAGCGGATATGGTTTATGTGGTGGGTTTTGATAATGTAGCGCGGAATGAAAATGATGTGAATTTCCGCAACCAGTTATTTGTGGCTTTAACCAGGGCGCGAGGTTGGGCTAATTTAAGCGGTGTTGGTAGTTATCCTATGTATGAGGAAATGCGAAAGGTCATAGCTAGTGGTGAAAGTTTTACTTTTACCTACAAGCGTCCACCTAGACGTGATATTGGAGATAGTGAGTAAGCACTATCCGAAAATATCAGGTAATTAAATTCAATGCTGTATAACTCCAGCTTGCATTTGCAAACTGGAGAGTATAAAACATCTAATAGTGTTATTTACAGCATATTTCGCTCTAATGAGGTACAAACTTGAATTATGAAACTCTTGTAGTGCGGGCATCTTGCCCGCTGGATATGTACCTCATAACACCGGAAAGTGCTGTAATAACAAACTCAAATTGTAACTTCCTAGGTAGGATGATCAGGTTGATTCCAATCAGGGAAGAATTGCTATGATGACTACATCTCATCTCAAACTAGATTTATCTGATCGTGAAAAAACCATCACAACCATTTACATTCTTAAAAACTGGCATATTTCCTAGATCAATCGGTAGAACTTTCAAAAAAATTTTTCGTGATATATCTCCGAATGTAGATCAAGAATTTATTAAAAAATATCAAATATCCAGACAGCGGACAACTATAGCTGTCAAATTCTTATTACTGCTAATTATTGTTCCCCTTCTCACTCATCAACTATCTAAGCGGATATTTATTCTTCCCTTAGTAGAGAAGATGAGAACTGAAAACTCTCACCTGATTTTTCTCAATCAGGAAATGGAGAAAGAAGCTTTTCATGAATTAAAAATATTTAGAGCAGAATTAAAGTTTAAAAGTCTTCTGGATTCAGAATGGAAAAATTCCTCAGAAAATGTAGAATCCAAGATAAAAGAAAAAGCCATAGAACTAGCAGCAAAATTTCGAGATAAAAGTGCTAACGCTATTAGTAATATATTTGCAGACATTATAGCATTAATTACCTTTGCATTAGTAATTGTTTTTAGTGCCAAAGATATTATTTCTCTTCAACACTTTGTAGATCAAATTGTTTATGGTTTAAGCGATAGTGCTAAAGCTTTTTTAATTATCTTATCTACAGATGTATTTGTAGGCTTTCACTCACCACATGGCTGGGAAATAATTCTGGAAGGATTTGCAGAACACTTAGGTTTACCCGCGAGTAGAAATTATATATTTATGTTTATTGCCACATTTCCTGTAATTTTAGACACTATAGTTAAATATTGGATATTCCGGTATCTTAGTCGTTTATCACCTTCAGCATTAGCTACCTTAAAAGAAATGAATGATTAATCATCTTAATTGGGCAGATTTCCCATTGTCAATAATTCTGAGAATGCTAAAATGGGGGGTAATCATTGTTTATTTTCATGAATTATGCGTATCCTCTTTAATCAAAAATTAAAAGTCACAGCATTTATTACTAGCTTATTAGTAGTGAGTTTTCTTAATAAACAGCCAATTCAACAACAACAGATTGTTAAAAATTTATCATTATCCCAAATAGTAAATTCTCCAACTAAAGGATTTACTCATGATATATCTCCGCAAAAAATATCTAATATAAAATCCAAAAGTAATGAAAGATCCACATTTTATTCAGTCATCAATGAATGGCGAAAATATGAATATAGTGTTAATTCTAATCAAGTATTAAAAATAGGGAAATTACCAAATAATCCCATAAATTTTAATCAAGCTGATTTGTTAACCGTACTCACAAATACTAGACAATATTTTCAGAAATACTCTCAAGAAGATCCCGATATTCAACGCACAGGCATCTTAGTAACTCAAGGAGTTACCGTTAAAGATATTCTGAAAACATTAGATTTTATGATTGTCGTCTTAGAAGAAGACATTTCTAATAAGCGAACAACTCGGTTACAAAATCCTAACTTTATTAACGCCAATTTTCGCGTAATTAAATGGTCTGCTCATAACCCAGAAAATCCGCAGCAGAAACAATTAAGAATTACTAAATATGCAGCTTTTATTCATCCCGGTTCTCGACAAAAAACTTCTACATATAATACGCCAATCTACGCTATTAACGAAGAAGTAAGCCAAGAAAAATTTTACACTCAATATACCAAACAAGATGTTTTATCAGGTATTTATGAACCTGGGGGTAAAGAATTTGGTAAAGTTAAACCAATTGCTTATTTAACTCGCAGTGGTTTAGAAGCAGCACTCATGCAGGGAACAGTATTAGTTAATTTTACAGATGGAACTAAAGAGTTTTTAAACGTAGATAGAAATAATGGGATGTCCTATATTCGGGGCTTAAAAGCAACTGCACAAACACGTTATTGGTATTTTAAAGAAGTTGATGCAATTAAAGGCTATGGATATAAAATAGATGCCAAAATATCCATTAAACCAGGAGTAACATTTGCTGGGGATGTTCTCAATGTTGGTTTAGGAAGAATAATTGTCATTGAAGATAATCAGAGTGGACAGAAACGTTTAAAAATGGGCGTAATTGCTGATACAGGTGGAGCATTTTTACCTAATCTTTATCAACTTGATTTTTTAGCAGGAACTTTCACCAGTGAAAGAGCTTTTGAGCAATATATTCAAAAATTACCTGAATATACAAATGCCTATATTTTAGTGAAAAAATAAGGTCAGTTGTCAGTAGGGGCGAAGCATTTGGAAGATAAATTATCGGTCATTGCCAAAAATAGTTCTCCAAATGCTTCGCCCGTACAGTGGTCGCATTTGGAAGATAAATTATCGGTCATTGCCAAAAATAGTTCTCCAAATGCTTCGCCCGTACAGTTGTCAGTGGTAATTAGATAATTTTCTTTCTCCTGATTCCTGATAGCGAAGCGTGGCGTTAGCCATACTCCTGATAGCGAAGCGTGGCGTTAGCCATACTCCTGACTCCTGACTCCTACTTTATTTACAATCCTGCAAACCATTCATAACCCAAATCCTCCCAATAACCTTTAACAGTTGATAACTCACTGGTGAGGGTAACTCGTGTCACCCATTTACTTTGTTTATAGCCAAGTTTAATGGGTGAAGCTAACCGCAAAGGCGCACCATTTTCCACAGGCAAAGCTGCACCATTTTTTTGATAAGCTAATAGGGTTTGTGGGTGTAAAGCTGAAGCTATATCCCAACTTTCATAATAACCATCTGCTGATTTAAAATAGGCATATTTAACCGAGGATTTAGGTTGAGAAAGGGCGATAATTTCCCGCAAACGAATGCCACCCCATTGCACAATTGCCGCCCAGCCTTCTACACAAACATGACGAATAATCATAGAAGTGAGAGGTAAAGCTTGAATATCTGCCATACTCAAACTCAGCGGATGATTTACTTCACCATCTACAATTAAACGATATTTTGCTAGATCAATAACTGGTGTAGATTTAAAACTATTAATTATTAACTTATTTGGTTCAATTTGATTAGGTAAAAATTCTGGAACTGGCTTTTGAGGCTGAAATATTAATTCTTCAAATTTCTGATTGAGAGGTGCAGAAAGTTTCCCTACTAAATCTGCAAATATAGGTGTACCACAACCACCAAGTAATAAACTCATACTCGATAAACCAGAAAGTTGTAAAAACCTTCTTCGGGTAAATTCATGATTATTCATTTTGATGCCTAAATTCTGCTATTTTTTACAAAAATATAGATTTTGTCAGGGGATTTCCCCCTACCTTCTGCCCTAACTTCCAATGAAGCCAGACAAATATTACCACTGTTGGTACAGCAGCAAAGTGGACAATTCTTAATGCTTGCCAACTGCCAAAAATATCAACTATCCAATAAAATTGAGCAGGTTTGTACATTCCTATGCCTGTAAATATTGCCAGTAATAAAATAGGAATGATTGCTGTATAAATAATTCGATGCCAAGCATAATTTAAACGTTGGTGATTTTGACTTTTTTGTAATGCCTTGATATCTTTTTCGCTAACAAATCTATTTTTCCAGCGTTGGGTAACGAAAATATAAATTCCATAGCAGAAAAGATTCAGAGAAAATAGCCACATGGCTGCAAAATGCCAATGTCTACCTCCAGCCAACCAACCACCTAAAGTAAACAGGGGGAAAATATATAATCCACCACGGCCGCCAAAAACAGGATTAGCATTATAAATTTGCAATCCACTGGTGATCATAATAAATAAGCTGATGAAATTACAATAGTGGAAAATTTTTGCCCCTATTGCTTGGGTGGGTGATTTACGTGGTGTTTCCGGAGAATTCATAGATAGAATAGGAAAAATTTAATTACGTTATCAGTATTTTGGGGATAATTGACTGAGAGGATGTTTGAAAAGTGGTATTCCGTAATTTTCATCACATTGCTACCCCCCTTAGTCCCCCCTTGTAAAGGGGGGAAACAATAAAAATCCAGTTCCCTCCCCTTTACAAGGGGAGGGTTAGGGTGGGGTAAAAAATATTTGATACATCAACCATAACTTTTCAAACACCCTCTGAGTGAGAATGTTTGTTAACCCTAGAAAGTTGAAATATTCTCAATTTTCGATTCTAGATGATTACGTATTTTACATTGTAATAGTCCCATCACATTACCTTTCTTGCAACTAAGTTTTTACCATTACTCCAAAAACATAGTTAAATTAGAAAAGAAGAGGTAAAAGATCAACTATATTCTTTCCTCTGTCCCCTGTCCCTCCTGCCAATTCCTAGCACGTTTGGAAAATTAACTGGCAATTTTTAGTTTTTGGGATAGAAAACAACGAACTACTAACAACCGTATTTTAAGATGCTGGCTCTTTTTACAAATTTCCGAGATGAATTCGCCTCTGGTGCATCAAAAGCACTCGCCAATTGGTGGTCAGAGTTTACCCTTCAGACCAAACTCCTAGCCGTCGCCACCCTCATGGTTTCCTTGGTCATGAGTGGTTTGACCTTCTGGGCTGTAAACACAATTCAGCAAGATGCACGTCTCAATGATACCCGCTTTGGTCGTGATTTAGGATTACTCTTGGCCGCAAATGTAGCCCCCCTAATTGCTGATCACAATTTAACTGAAGTTGCCCAATTTTCTCAACGTTTTTTCAGTGCCACTTCTAGCGTGCGTTATATGTTATACGCTGATGAAACTGGGCAAATGTTTTTTGGTCTTCCTTTTTGGGAACCAGAGGTAGAAAACTCCCTCACTATTAAGCGCTATATCCAACTACCAGAAGATTATTCTGACAATCAAGATCAACCAATGGTTAGGCAGCATAACACCCCCGATGGTGCAGTTACAGATGTATTTGTGCCTTTAATACTAGATAAAAAATACTTAGGTGTATTAGCAGTTGGTATTAACCCTAACCAAATCGCAGTCATATCCACTAATTTCACCCGTGATGTTACCATTGCCGTTTTTATCACAATTTGGGTCATGGTGATTTTAGCAGGAGTAATTAATGCTTTAACTATTACTAAACCTATTAAAGAATTGCTGGTAGGTGTTAAACAAATTGCGGCTGGAAATTTTAAACAGCGCATAGATATCCCCCTCGGTGGTGAACTAGGAGAACTAATTTTCAGCTTTAATGAAATGGCAGAACGGCTAGAACGTTATGAAGAACAAAATATTGAGGAATTAACCGCCGAAAAAGCTAAATTAGAAACCTTAGTTTCCACTATTGCTGATGGTGCAGTTTTGATTGATAATAATATGCAAGTAATATTAGTTAATCCCACTGCTAAACGGATTTTTAATTGGGAAAGTGTGGATGTTGTTGGTAGTAATATACTCCATCACTTACCCCATACTGTCCAAATGGAAATATCCCGGACTTTATATGAAATGGCAGCAGGTGAATGTGAAAGTGCTGAATTTCGTATCCTCCTAAAACAACCTACTCAACGCACAATTCGCATTGTTTTAACCACAGTTCTTAACCTCCAACGGGAAAGTATTAAAGGTATCGCTATCACTGTCCAAGACATTAGCCGGGAGGTGGAACTGAATGAAGCTAAAAGCCAATTTATCAGCAATATTTCCCATGAATTAAGGACTCCTTTATTTAACATCAAAACCTATATTGAAACTTTACATGATTATGGCGAAGATTTAGGTATTGATGAACGCAAGGAATTTTTGCAAACAGTTAATAATGAAACAGATAGACTCACCCGCTTGGTTAATGATGTTTTAGATTTATCAAAACTTGAATCTGGTCGGAATTACACTTTTGATAAAGTAGATTTACCACAAGCAATAGAACAGACATTACGGACTTATCAGCTTAATGCTAAAGATAAAGGTATTGAACTGTGCCAGGAACTGACTCATGATTTACCTTTTGTTCTAGGAAATTATGACTTGTTACTGCAAGTTTTTGGGAATTTAATTGGTAATTCTCTTAAATTCAGTCTAGCTGGTGGTAAGGTAGTTATCCGTGCTTATCAACTAGATGCTAATTCTCATTCTCAGCATCATTCTGGTAAAGTGAGAATTGAAATTAGTGATACAGGAATTGGTATCGCACCAGAAGATCAACAGGCAATTTTTGACCGATTCTTTCGTGTAGAAAATAGAGTTCATACTCTAGAAGGAACAGGTTTAGGTTTATCAATTGTCAGAAACATTATGGACAGACATCATAGTCAAGTTAATTTGGTGAGTGAAGTTGGTATTGGTACTACTTTTTGGTTTGATTTAGAAATATTTGCGGAAGAGATTTCATCAACTGGGGAAATTATGCCAGAAAACTTAGAAGTAAAGACAGTTTAAGGGCAGTTTTCGTGATTTTGTTATATCAAGAATTAAACAAAGTTATTAACAAACAAACAGATATAGTAGCCAAAACAGAAAAAGGATAGGTAATTAAACATCTTAATTTTATCTATTATCTGCACTAATATCAATAATTCATCCGTATTTATCTGCGGTTATCTGCGTTTATCTGCGGTCAATAATTCTTGAAATCTGATTTTGCAAAGAAATTGGGAATATAAGATTTTATTGTCACTTCCAGACGTATACTTAAATAATGACGGCGTAATTGGAGTTGATAAAGTAATGCCTAAAAAAAATCTTTCTAACTTAATACAAGAAGAAACCACAAAATTTACACCCCTACAAGGTGAACCTGTAATTGAAATTTCGGCTGAAGCAGTATTAGAAACCCAAGTACAAACGGATAATAATCAGTTAGAACTAGAAGCCAATATTAAAGAATTGCAAGAAGCAATTTCTACATTAAAACAAAAAGAATCTACTTTAATCAAGCAAATTAGTGATTTACAAATAGTTGTTTCTGAACAGGAAGCATTAGCAGAACGTTTAACTAAGGAACTTTATGAAACGAAACAAACAGCATTACAATTAGCAGATTCTAACTCTCAGTTGCTAGAAGAAATCAAGGTTTTAAACCAACCTAGTCAACAACCTCATTCACAACTTAGTCAACAAGGTAGTCAAATTTCCAAATCTATTCAATACAAAAAATCTCATAGGTCAATAGAACGACTGCAAGAAAAACCCAATCAAGACAGTGAGGACTTTTCCAAAAATACTTGGTTGTATGATTAAAATCAGGATTCAGGAATCAGAATGTTTGATCAATCTCTAGATTATTAAATGCAAGTTTGGGAGTTACTGTTATAAAGCTGACTACTGACTTCTAGTAGTTAGCTTGATTTTTATAAATATTTTTGTAATATTGCTTCTTTTTGTTGTGGAATAGTTTGAATTTCTTGTTCATAATTTTGGATATATTTCTCCATATCTAATACTTCGTTAATAATTCTATCTTGTTCATTTTTTTCAGGACAAGCAACCAATAAAGGACGAAGTATTTCTAAATTAATATTCTTTTGTGCTTTTTGAGGTGCAATATCATTTAAGTATTGTTGTTGAGTTCTTAAATAATATTCCAAGTAATCAATATTCATTTGTTCATTAGGTTTAATACTGACAATACTATCAGGAAAACAAGCTGAATAAGTTAAAATCGCTGTACTACCAATATTAGCAGCAATTGTAATTAAAATAGTTTCAGGTTCAAATATTTTACTAACTTTTAATCCTTCCTCATTTAATGTTTGAGAATAGATAATATTTCTTCCTTTGACCTTAGCTACATCTCCTGTTTGAATAAAAGGATATGTACCATCTTGATATAAATGAGGTGCATTTCTAGGACGGTGACTAAAACGACCTCTTTCTAAAGATGCTGCTTGAGATAGTTTTATTTTGGGTGCAGTATTAAAGGAATGATTTAATATTTCTTGGATATTTGTTTGTAATTCCTCAATATTATTTCTTAGTTCTTGCTCTGTAGTTTCTAATACTTCAATTTCTTGAACAATTTGTTCTTGTATTTCCTTGGGAGGTAGAGGTATTTTAATATCTTGAATAGTTCCTAATGATAATTCAACTTGTCCACTATGCCCAATTGCTAGACTTTCAAGAGTTTTAAATCCAATTTTTGCAAGTATATATAATATATAATTTGGCAATACTATTTGTTCATTTACTCGTAAAATTGTAATATGACTATCTACAACATATTCACCCTCTAAATTAAATAAAGTAACTCTTCCTGCTGTTCCTACTCCAGTTGAATTAATTAGAATATCTCCTTTTTGTAACTGTCTGTAATCAACTTTTAAATCTGGACTAAGATAATGTTTTTCTGTAAAGTCAAAAGCATAATACCCTCTAGCTTGACCTGATTTAATTACTTGAATATTAGAATCTCCATACTTAGGTGTTTTTCCTCGTTGTAAAAGGATAGCTATATTTTTTAGTTTAGTTTGTTGGTATTGACTTTTTAATATAATTTTTAGATCATAAGATAAACTGATTTGTTTTTCAAACGTAACTCTTTTAAAATCAATACAATCAACTAAATCAACGATGGAAACATAATCCTTAACAGCATCAACAGGACTTTCCAAATTGTCTAAAAAAGATTGATAAATATAGTAATTTACTTTTTCAGGATTAAATTGTTCTATTTCATCATATAATAAAGTTTTATGATTACCTTTTTGATCTCTATCAAGTTCCATTCCTGCCTGTCTTCCTTCTTTAAATTCATATCCTAAAAAAGCACGAGCTTGATTTTTATCTCCAGATTTTATCTGGATCAATTCTTGATTATAACTTAATAAATAATAATAAAATTTATCTTTCTCAATAGGTAATACTATTTCATAAAACAATCTTTCAATTCTCTGTTCTTGTTCCTCTTGTGTTAAGATTTTAAAATCTCTTCGTTTATGTAAATTTTTAAAGCTGGGTTCGTTTTCAAACCAGTGACGGTAATCTTGATACCAGTCTGTAGCTTTTATTCCATCATTAGCATTACGACTGACAAAAGTTTTATAATCATCAAAATCTAATCCTAGATAGTCAACATAACTTCTAAATAGAGCTTTGGTATCTGTAAAATCATGGGGACGTTCTCGGTTATTAATAATATAATCTTCTGCAACAAAATTATAATCCTGTTTCCAGCGAGACTCTCGCTTTTCCATAAATAAAATTATAGTCTTTGTTCCTGTTGCCATAAAGGTTTTTGGTTGTCCGCTCAATTCAACTATAGCTTTAATCAGAAAATTTTGTAAGATAATCTCTCTAGCACGAGCATAAATGCCCGTATTACTTAAAAGAGAACTCGGTAAAATAATTCCTGTTTTTCCTCCTGTTTGTAATAATTGAGCAGTTCTTTCGATAAATAAAGCTTCAATTTCTGATGAACTATCGGTTAAAGATTCAAAAAGTGTATATTTATCTTTTAATTTTAAAGCATGGGGTTTAAATCCATGAATTGAATAAGGAGGATTGGCAATAACAACATCATAGCTATCAGCAAGTTGACGCTCTCTTTCATTATAATCTTCTAAACCATCTCCGAAGAAAATATTAGCTTGTCCGTCTCCATTCATAAAACAAGCTACTTTTGCAGTACGAGCTAAACGATAATCTTTTTCAATTCCAAAAATGAATTTTTCAGCCCAATCTGATGATTCTTGATATTGTTTAATATATCTATTAATATCTTTAGTAAATTCAGGTTTAATTGTATCAATAATATTTTGTATTTCTTCAATCGCTTCTACTAAAAAATGACCACTACCACAAGCGTAGTCAATTAAATAAGGTAAAAAATCTACTCTTTCTTGATTTAATTTAGCTTCAATGATTTCTCGCAAAGGCAGGGATTTAACGATAAACTTAGCAATAGGTAAAGGTGTAAAAAACTGTCCTTCAGATTGTTTATAACCTGCATCTAATAATTGTTCAAAGAAATCCCCTAAATATTGTTTTTGATATTTTAAGTCATTGTTATCATTATAAAAATATCTAAACTTTTTATATTGCAATAAAGTAATAATTTCATTTAATACTTTAGCATTTTCCAAAAATAATTTCTCATTGTGAACTTCTTTAAAAGCAAATTCATTATTACTATAAAATTTTAATTCCCGTAATATTTGTTTAAGTCTTTCTTGAGTCGTTTGTATAGGGAAATTACTAACTAATGTATCAATATATTCCTCAGAATAATAAACAATTTCTTCTTTCAGAAATTCTCTCATTCCTTTAGCATATAATTTCTGTAACCTTTCCTGTATCTGTTCAGGAGTATCTTTACCTTCAATAATTTGAAAATCGGTAATATCATTATCATTTTTTTGTTCATCAACAATCTTACATAAAATTAAGGATAAAATGCGGTTGAAAGCATTTGATTTATCGCTAATATTATTATGACGTAAGATTTCTTCAAATTGATTAAATAATTTACGTCCTTCTCCTTCAGTAAAGGGTTGTAAATCTTTTTTCTTAATGGGTATATATTCAGGATTATAAGCTTGCACTTCTGGATCAAAAATTCCATTAGGTGCAAAATAGCAGTTAAAATTTTCTTTCCAAGCTGTATATAATTCTTCTGCTGTTTTGGCTTCTTTATAGCTTTTTATCTCTTCCTTGCTTTCTGTTAATAATCTTAAAGTTTCTTCTCTATCCTTAATTTGGATAATTGAATTCTCATATACAAGTAAACCATCATCATGAATTTGTGAGGTATACAAACATAAAAAGCGAGTATTTTTATCTTGTTGTAAATAAGAAAATAGTTGTCCACCATTTTCTATCATCCGATTCTTTTCTTTTTCATATTCTTTACCCCAGGTTTTACACTCAATGATAATTAAAGACTTTTCTTCTCTATCAAAAACAGAAATATCTGATTTTCCACTTTTACCAGTTCGTCCTAAAGGAAATTTACGTTCTAAGATTAAATGTTTAGGTTCATAACCTTTTTCTAGTAATCTATTAACACATTCTAAAACAACGAAATTCTCAGGTTGACTAAAATTAGAGGTAGTTTCGTCTTCTACTAAAATTTTATCCCCATAATCAATTTTCTCAGTGGCAAAATTAACTTTAATTACATAGTTTTTATGGTTAGTATATATTTTCAGGTAATTTTGTTGAAAAATATCCGATTCTTGTTCTATAAATCCTAAATGAGAAATAAGAGATTTGATTTTTGTTTTATCCATCTTTTTTACTGTGTATTACTCCTAATTGATATTTAATTATATTAGGTTGGGAAAATAATGGCTGTATATATTCAACCCTCCTTTAATTCACAAATTCTAATATATGTTGGGCGACAATTTGTGATTGTTCCAAGTGAGGAATATGACCACAACCTTTAATCCAAATTAGCTGACTTTGGGGAATTGCTTTGGCAAATTTCGGAGCGTCCCCAATTCCCAAAATTTTATCACTATCACCCCATAAAATTAAAGTTGGTTGTGCAATTTTGGCAAGTTGGGGAAATTTAAAAGCCCGATAACCGCCACTTTTGGTAAAAGCAATTAAAGCCTGAGTCCAATTAGGCATTTGTAAGTGTAATTCTCCACAGCACAAAGCATCCTCGGAGATAAGATTGAGGTTTTTATATGCAGTTCGACAAATGCTTTTACGCACTTTGGGATTTCGCAAAAATTCCGTCGCCCAATAATCCAAAGGTGGAAATATATATTTACTTAATGGGGAATTACCTTTCAAACCCGCACTATCTATTAATACCAATTGTTTTACCGCCTCTGGGTAAGTGAGGGTAAAATCTATAGCCGCAGCCCCACCCATTGACGCACCCACCAAAATCACAGGTTGGTTAATCAGGGTTTGCCAAAATGAGTAGAGATGGTTTTTAATCGTGACCGAACTGTAAGCAATCCCCGGTAATCTATCTGTAAAGCCAAATCCCAATAAATCTACAGCCCAAACTGCATTTTTTTCAGCTAGTAAAGGCAAAAGTCGGCGGTATTCCAGCACCGAACTATCAAAACCATGAATTAATAAAATCGGTGTACCACCATGACCTTGTTGGACATAAGTGGTATTAATGGGTTCATTGGCGGCATGAGTAATAATCGCCTGACTTTGGATATTTTGAGCCAAAGCGATGGATGTTGGTTCTGTGAGTTGCCCAACTGCGGCAGGAAGAAAACTTGGAAACATAAACTCCAGTTTACATCAGTGCGGATCACCTTAGGGACTCCCAAATAAAAAAATGTCCCAAAACTGACGCAAAAATTCTCTCTCTGTGTTCTCTGTGCCTCTGTGGTTCGTTTATTGAGATAATTTATTTCTTGCAAGTCCCTTAGCTAATACCCAGTCACCAATTAAAAAAGAAAATTTCCGCAAAAATTAAAATAGGGACACAATCCACGTAAAATAGGAATCAATTATCCCGATAGTAGGAGATTTAAGCCATGCCAATGGCAGTTGGCGCAATTGAAACATTAGGTTTTCCTGCGGTTTTAGCATCAGCAGACGCAATGGTCAAAGCTGCTAGTGTCACGATTGTTTATTACGGTATCGCGGAAAGTGGTCGCATGATAGTTGCTGTCAGAGGCCACGTTGCGGAAGTGCAAACAGCCGTAGCCGCTGGAATTGTTGCTGGTGAAGAAGTTTATGGCGGTGAGGTTATTACCCACTACATTATTCCCAATCCCCCGGAAAATGTGGAAACAGTCTTACCTATCCACTTCACCTCCAAATCTGAACCTTTCCGTATTTTCTAAGTAAGTTCGCTATGAAAAATTGAAGCATTTCTTCATAAAAATTAACTTGTAGCAACCGATAACTTTATATTCAAAACAGGAGATTAAAAATGTCATCACAGGCAGTTGGATCATTAGAAACTAAGGGTTTTCCCGCCGTTCTCGCAGCAGCAGACGCAATGGTAAAAGCCGGTCGAGTTACCCTCGTTGGTTATATCAGAGTTGGGAGCGCTCGCTTTACCGTCAATATTCGTGGTGACGTTTCCGAAGTCAAAGCCGCTATGGCAGCCGGTGTGGATGCTGTAGAAAAAGTTCATGGTGGTACTCTCGAATCCTGGGTAATTATTGCTCGTCCCCATGAAAACGTAGAAGCTGTATTGCCAATTGCTTATACAGCAGACGTTCAACAGTATCGAGAATCTGTGGAAAATCCCATTATCGGTGCTGCTAGGATCTAATTTCATCTATTAGGTGGGCAATGGGTAATAGGTAATAAACCCCTATTCCCTCTTTCCCTAAATAGCAACTTGCATCAATAGTCCACAATATTATTATGTTCGTAATCCCATAACGGCTGAATCTTTACATCAAATTTATTAATTCATCCGTCTTAATCTGCGTTTATCTGCGGTTAATTATTCTTGAAATATTATTCAATGTAGCTTCATCTTAATTTGATATTACGGTCTATGGAACGAATCAATTAGGAGTTATTACCTGCTACTAAATCGCTAAATCTAATTTCAAGGAGCGCAATGTTGCTATGACACAAGATGGGGTAAATTTAGCTCAATATTGGCAACAGCGACTAATTACAGAATGTCCAGAACAAAGTCAGGCTACTAGACAAAGTATTCTTAATTGGCTTTTGGGAGTGGATTTAGCACGGTTTGATCTACTTAACCCCAAAGAACTAGAAATTGCTAAACAAGCAATGGAATATCGGTGGCGAATTCTGCACAAACGCTATTTAGGTATGAGCAGAGAAAAGGCTTATCGTCAACTCATTAGCCGCTTGAGTAGTGTAGTGGCGGTAAGAAACAAAATTCAGATGTGGATATCTCTCAGCCGCGATCGCCAACGAAGCGTTATTGATGTGCTGCAAGAAGTCCTCCAAGAACTGATGCAAAGTGACTCATATATCCAACAACAAATGACTCACATTACCGCATTAACAACGGACAAAAGATTGCGGGATACGTTACTATTTGCCAGCATAGAAGAATATTGTTTGCGTCCAGTTCGGAATCAACCGATATTAATGTACCGCTTTGTTAACTACCTGCGAAAAATCCAGAGAGGAGGTTTAACACAAGTACCTACTAGCGAATTAGTGAAACTTGTTTCTGAGGAAATTCTCACAGAAAATAACGACAATCCGATTAGCTTAGTTGATAATCAAGCGATCGCTCAATATCAAGAAACCCAACACTTAGAAGAACAACAAGCTAACCGTCAACTTGTACAGCAAGAATTTGAACAATACTTATTAGAAAATATTGGACAACAAGCAGTAGATTGGTTGCGCTTATATCTGCAAGGCAAATCCCAAGAAGAAATTGCCAAACAACTCAACAAACCCATTAAAGAAGTATATCGGCTGCGAGAAAAACTCAGTTATCATGCCGTGCGAGTCTTTGCCATTAAAGGCCAACCAGAACTAATTGATCACTGGTTGTCCATTTCCCTAGAAGAACATAATTTAGGGCTAACAGAAACCCAATGGCAACAACTTCCAGAAAAAATCACTCCCATAGGACAACAAATCCTCAACCTCCGCAAAGCAGGTAACTCCATAGAAGTCATAGCCCAAGAACTACAACTGAAAACCCATCAAGTTCTAGGTGAATGGACAAAAGTTTATCTTGCAGCCCAAACCCTGAGAATTCAAAATTAGCATAAATTGAGAAAATGCCAGATTCACTAAATATAGCCTCAAATCTGGTAAATATGTCATAAGTTAAGAAGAGTGTCAAAGACAAAAATGAATTGCACAGATTTCTCACCAAGCGCAAGATATATTAGACTTAGGATGTCCAGTGGTATTAAGTACCTTCGCCTTACAGGCAGTATATCCCCAAGCCAAAATTACTGGTTTAGACTTATCTCCTTACTTTCTAGCTGTAGCTAACTATCGGACTAAACAACGTCGTCTTGCCCAAATCAACTGGGTACATGATCAAGCTGAATCTACGGACATGAATCCCAAATCGGAAAATTACAAAAAAATGCCAACTTATATTTTGACGTTGCTTAAAAGTACCGAACCTTATTTAGATGAATATTTTAGTTTGGACATTGAACAAGCCCTAATTGGGGCAGGTTTCCAATCTCCTACTATTACTAGCAATAGTCCTCGTTACCGTACTATCATTGCTCAGGTGAGTGGCTAATTTATATGTAGTGCTGTGGGCAGTTATCCCCCCCCTGCTGTTTTTGTGGTTTTACTACCGCAGAACTCCTGCTGCCCCACCGTGGTTAAATTTATTGATTTTGTTCATTATTGGCGCTATCTCTGGTTTTGCTGCTCTGGGCTTGGAATGGGCTATGGAAAATGTAGCTAACCGGGTTTTAGACTGGCAACAGATCCAGCGTCATTTTTCTGGTGTCGTTTTTCGGCAAATATTAGCGATCGCTCCCATTGAAGAAGGTTGTAAATTAGTAGCAGTTATTCTCCCGATTTGCTATTTACAACGTCAGTATCATCTCCGAGCTACTACAGTTTTTTTATTTACCATAGCCGTAGCTTTAGGTTTCACAGCGGAAGAAACCTGGATTTATTTATCTCATGGCACATCTTCAATTCTAGACCGCATTATTGGTACTCCAGTTCATGGGATGTTTTCTGCTCCTTGGGGGTACGCTTTAGGGATATATATTTCTGCTAGGAGAAGGTTAAATCGAGATCGGGATTTAATTTTTATCGCTTGGTTAAATTCTGTTTTCTTTCATGCTTTAGTCAATATTTTAGGTATTTCTGTGAGGTTTTCGCAGCCCACAAATTTACTCATTTATGGCTTATTTCCTTTACTATTATGGATGTTTTGGCGGTGGGAACAACTACTGCGAAAACTCCAGAAAAAACATCCTTTAGTGTTAATTTCTGGACATACATCCTCAGCCCGCACTTGGCAAAGAGGTTTAGTATTGTTAATCCTATCACTAGGCGGAAATTCTCTATTTGGATTATTGATTCTAGCCCGAAAAATTAGTCCTTTGCGGTGGGAACTTTGGTTTGATCCGAAAATTTTCTGGTTTATAGTCCAGGAACTATTATTCAATTTTGGTTTAGGACTTTTAGCTTGGTTAATTTATCGCTATTTACGCAGTTTAGCCAGTCGTCGGCATTTGTTTAACCGATAATTAGCATTATGAAAACAACGGAGAATAAAACAATGACCATTATCACAATAGATGATGAATTAATTAATGAAATTATCGCAGTCAGTCACTATGAAAATGCACAGGAAGCAGTCATTAAAATATTATCCAATTACTTGCAGCAACAAAAAACAGAACTGCCTTTATTTGAGCGATTACGTTTTATAGATGAGGAATTTGCCGAAGATGATATTGCCTCATTGTTTGAACGCGATCAAGACACAGGCAGGAATTTTGAACTATGACTTATCTAATTGATATTTGTGTAATGTCTGAGTTTGTTAAAAAAGCTCCCAACCCCCAAGTTAGTCAATGGTTTAATCAGCAACCAATGGAACAGCTATTTTTAAGTAGTATTACCATCGCTGAAATAAAAAAAGGGATTTATAAAATCCAAAACTCACAACCTGAACGATATCAAAAACTAAAAATATGGCTGCAAAAAGTAGAAATTGAATTTTATTCCCGTGTTTTACCGATACATGATGATATTTTAGATAATTGGGCAAAATTTTCTGCAAATGCAGAATTGAAAGGTAAAAAATTAGCCGTAATGGATAGTCTGATTGCCGCAACAGCGCATTATCATAAATTGACTTTAGTTACTCGCAATATTGATGATTTTAAAATGACACCAGTTAAAATTATTAATCCTTACAATCTTGAGTGAATTTTATAATCCTGAAGACGGCTTTTTGCAGTTCGCATAAATCAGTAGATCAAAATTTAAGCAATAGAAACTCCTCAAACATTAGCTGAATTAAAAGAGGAGTTAGGAATATAGATCCCCGACTTCTCAAAGAAGTCGGGGATCTGGATGGGTTTAAACTATTGCCAATACGGGTTGACTTACTGCTGCATTAACAGATATTGATTCAGAATCAGCCGCATAGATTTCGCAAGCGTTATTAGGACTTTCCACCAGTTTAACTTTGTAAAGAGTTGCACCCAATTCTTGAATAGGCGATCGCAAAGTATTACTAATATAAAGAGCAATATTTTCCGCAGTCGGCACAACTTGATTAAAGAAAGCAACATCCTTATTTAAGAAAGTATGATCAAATGGCTCAATCACGTAATCTGTAATTATCTGATTTAAAGCCCCCAAATCAATCACCATACCCGTAGAGGAATCAATTTCCCCTTTTATAGTTACTTCCAACTGATAATTATGTCCATGTCCATTTACACGGGCGCATTTACCATAAATTTCCGTGTTTTTTGCCAAACTCAAATCAGGGTGTGCCAATCTATGAGCAGAGCTAAAGTGAGTGCTAATACTCAGATAACCTGACCTATCTTTACCCGGATAATCTGCCCAAAGTTGATGACTTTCAAACAGTTTAATGTTGGCTAGTTTCACTCCCAATTCATCAATGGGTGATTCTAAAAGACCATGAATGTAACGGGAAATATTCTCTGTAGTGGGTACAATATCGGCAAAATAAGGAATATCTTCATTCACACAAGAGTGATCAAATATTCTCACCACATAATCTTCCACCACTCGATTTAAAGCAGCTACATCCACAATCATGCCAGTACGGGAGTCTATTTCCCCTTCCACAGTCACCTCTAGATGATAATTATGACCGTGAGTCTGAGTACATCTACCATATTTATCAACACTGAGGTTAGGAGCTAGGCGGTGAGCAGCGCTAAAATGAGTCCTGATAGTCAAATTAGCGTTTTTTCCCTCTCCCTGATAATCAGCCCAAAGTTGAGGATGTTCAAATAACTGGACGCGCACCAAAGGTAAATGGGGTGCTAAACGTTCCCAAATCACTCGCGCCATATTTTCCGTTGTGGGGAGAGTTTGTTGAAATTCTGTCCACACATCATTCAGATAGGAAAAATCTAGTTGACTGGTAACTTCCCCTTTGATGACGTGCTTGACATCAGACAGGTTCAGTACCATACCATACTCATCTAATTCCCCAATCATGGAAATGAACAAGACATAGTTGTGTCCGTGTCCGGGAAATTTTGAGTAAGCACCAAATTTTGACAAATTCTCGATTTCACTCAGTTCTGGGAACCAATACCGACCAACTGCTGAAAACTGATCGCGGCGATTAACAATACATTGCATGATTATACGAGGAGGAGAACTTAATATTTCTTAAACTTTCACTATTTACAGCATAAACCAATTTGTTACTTAGAGTTTGCTGAAAAAGTGGCAAAAGGCAAAATCAGGACTTCTTAGTTCTTCAATCAAGATGCAATTATAAGTTTTTGTTGTTTTTATCAGACAAGGTATAAGTTTTAATAATAAAAAATAAGATGTTCTTTTCCAAAATTGGCATAAAAAACCCGAAAAAATCCGCTTTTTGGGAGGATCTACCTCCCATGATATTTTATATTAAGGGATAGGCACAGATCGCAATAAACGTTCAACTATAGTTTTGGCATTTCGTCCCCCTCTAGGAATCAGACGATGACAAAGAACGTGCGGTGCGAGAAACTTGACATCATCAGGAAGAGCATATTCTCTACCTAAGATAAAAGCCAAGGCTTGGGAAGCTTTTTGTAACGCCACAGTACCACGAGGACTCACACCAAGAGTGATTTCTTCATCCTGTCTAGTAGTTCGCACCAATTCCAAAATGTATTGTTGCAAAGATGCTTCTACCTTGACTTGGGAACAAGCTTGGCGTAATGCTTGGACTTCTTCTAAAGTAATACAAGGCTGTAAATCAGCCACTTTTAAACCTGCTTGCAGATTTTGCAGCATTTGCAGTTCTTCAGATTCCGAAGGATAACCCAAACTCAAAGACAGCATAAACCGGTCCATTTGGGCTTCTGGGAGGGGAAACGTCCCTTGGTACTCAATGGGGTTTTGGGTAGCAATTACAAAGAATGGCTGGGGAACTAGACGAGAAACACCATCAACAGTTACCTGATATTCTTCCATTACTTCCAACAAAGCTGACTGGGTACGCGGTGTAGCCCGGTTAATCTCATCCGCTAGGAGGACGTTAGCAAATACAGGGCCTTGTAGAAATGTAAATTCCCCAGTTTTAGGATTCCAAATATTTGTGCCGGTGATATCTGTAGGAAGTAAGTCAGGGGTACATTGTAACCGTTGAAATTTACCATCTACAGAACGAGCTAGAGATTTGGCTAAGAGGGTTTTTCCGACACCGGGAACATCTTCTAATAAAGCATGACCACCACCAAGTAAAGCTACTATGACTAAGCGGATGGCTTCATGTTTACCAACAATGGTACGAGCCAAATTTTGTGTTAAAGCGTCAATTTTTTCTCTCATGTAGTACCTGGGGAGAATGTAGAAGGCTTACTTCTGAGTTTTGACTAAAAACTTGTTTAATAGTTTAGCCTTTTGTACAGTATTCCCACGTAACACTCCTAATCCAGCATAAGAATTAAAAATTTCTGGAGTTACTAAACCACTAACGCAAAGAGAGAAAAGTTAAAAAACAGCTTTTCGGAACAGGACTTACGCAAAATATCTCTCAAATCCTCATTTCTCCGTGACCTCTGTGCCTCTGTGGTTCGTTATTCCATGAATCTTGCGTAAGTCCTATGGAAATAGTTTTACTTTTAAATATATTATTTATTTACAAATTTTATTTTTTATTTGAAAAAGATCAGTTTGATAGTCTTCTAAAAATTCGTTCATAAATCCTCCCCAAGTTGCGCTAAATTTTGGATAAAATTCAGGAGTACAAACATAAGCTTCTTTATTTAAACCTGCGTAGTTTTTTGATAATTTATAATTGAACCAACTAATAGTAGCTTTTAATTGGTCAGTAGCACCTTTAGTGTTACTTCTTATAGCTCTTTCTTGTTCAATTATTGCATCCAATTTAAACTCTACAAAACAAAAATCATTTTCATCAAAAAACACAAAATCGCAACGTTGAGCAACCTTTCTTAAAAGTCCTTTTTTTCCATCAATAGGAATAAAACCAACTACTTTAGCATTAATTACATTAAATAATTTAGTGATATCAAAACCATTTTCAACTGTGTCAACATCATTTAATTTAATAGTAAATGTGTTGTCATCTGAATTAACATTTTTAATAATAAAAGACTGTCCTTGATAGTCTATGATGGAAAATTCCGATTTTATTTCAATTTCCAGAACATCGGAAAAATTATCAAAAGCAGTTGATAGAAGTTCTTTAATATCCTCAAATTTGCTCATTTTCTTTTGAAAGTTTTAGCGTGAATACTGTACAAAGCTTGAAAATCACCACCCAAAAGTTCGGAAACCGTATCTAAATAATTTTGTTGAATAGTACCTTTTTCTTGATTAAAAATAGGTTCGCAATAATTAGTATCCTGACTAACAGATTGATTTCCCAAAGAATAAGCAGAAAAATCTTTAGCACTTAACCAGGAATCTTGGGGAATTATTTGTGCTACTTCTGATTCTGTTGACGGATTTTTTTCAACTACTCTATTTGCGAAGAGTAAATTATTAAAAACTGTGAGAACATAGGGACTATGGGTGGTGATAATTAGTTGGTTATCATCATTTTGATTTACCATTAAAGCCAATAATTCAATTAGTTGCTTTTGAGCAACAGGGAATAAATGAGCTTCTGGTTCTTCCAATATTCTTAATACTTTTGTATTATCAAGAATATTTAGAAAGATATCTTGTAAAATTCTTATAGATTCTTGCTGTCCTGACGAAGTATTAGACAAGTAAATATATTCTTCTGTTTCTTTATTAAATAGAATTTTCTCTCCTAAATCATCAATACGGTATTCTCCCTTTAATATTTTATCTATCTTATTTTTGACTTGATATAATTTTTCTTTTATGTTGTTTTCTGAATAACTTTCGATTAGTCCTTCAAAATTTCTAAACTTTTTAAAAATGTCTTTTACCCTTACAAATTTTTCTATAAATTTTTCCAATAATATTTCATCTAAAGTTTTTGAACTACGTTCATAATTGTCAATTGAAATATTTTGTTTTAAATTAATTTCAATACTTTGTGAGAAATATTTTTCAAATAAACTAGGATAGGCTACGGTTACACTTCTACCAGCAACAATAAACAATAAATCTCTTTGTTTATTTTGAAATAAGTCATTGAGCAGGTCATAAAGTTGTTGAGCATATTTTATTTTTTCTTCTTCCTTAATTAATGGTTGAATATTTCTATTTTTGTTGATATTTAAATATTCTTGTCTAAGTCTAAATTTAATATCACTTGCAAGAATGGTAAATTTTTCATTTATAAAAGTATCTATAGGAGATATCTTCATTTTTTTATTTTCATCATTGCTTAGTTTCAAGAATTTATTTTCATTAAAACTGTAATAAAATGTTATTTCAAAATCAGGTAAATTATTTGTAGGTCCAAAAAAATTATAAAATTTTTGCTGAATGGGGGATAAAATATCAGAATTGATATCCAGAGATTGATTTTGTTTGTCTCGGTAAATTTGACTAAATAAATCCTCTTGTATGGTCTTGAAAAAATAAATTAATTTAGCAATAGTGCTTTTACCACTAGCTTGTTCACCAATCAAAACTAATATTTTCTTGACTTCAATTTCTGCATATTTAATTGGACCGAAGTTCTTGATGATAATTTTTTGCATAAGTAAATGTGATTTTTTTATGATTGCACAACAAATATAACATAATAGAAATACTTTTTGGGAGGTTATACCTCCCATGATATTTCATATTAAATAAGCGGTTTTTTATTTGTAGATGCGCTTTTTACCTTTCTTATTACAGTAAATTTAATGTAATTGTACCACACTCTTGTTTTTATATTACTTTCTTCCTTTGCGTCTTTGCGCCTTTGCGTGAGATTTTCAAACGTGGTTCATTTACTTAAAAATCGCTGTAATGTTTAAGTTGACATTAAAAATCCCCCCCAATATTAAGAATTAAAAATTGCTTGAGCTATTTTACAATCTAGTTGGATTTGATTTTTCAGCGCTTCTAAGGAGGTAAATTTCTGTTCGGGACGCAAAAATTTTACTAACTGTACCAGCAAATTTTTTCCATACAAATCACCAGACCAATTTAAACAATGTACTTCTACGCTAGTATCTATACCATGAACTGTGGGACGATTGCCAATATTCATGACTCCAAAATGTTGAGTGGGAGAGTTGTCTGGAGTTTCGTTATGAATAATAACCTCCACAGCATAAACACCATGACGAGGTAAGAATTTATCTCTTGGTAGTTGAATATTGGCGGTAGGAAAGCCGATAGTTCTCCCTAATTTTTGACCTGTTACTACTATACCTGTAAGGCTGTAAGGTCTTCCCAAAAGACGATTTGCTTTTTGAATATCACCGACTTCCAAACTTTCCCGGATTAATGAGGTACTAATGCGAGTATCATCTGCTGCGGAAAAGTTTTCCATATCAGTTTTTATAGGAACTATGGTCACGGGTATATTATATTTTGCTGCGAGTATTTGCAAATCTTGAGCAGTACCCATGCGCTTTTTGCCAAAACAAAAGTCTTGTCCAACGCTAATCTGTTGACATTGCAGTTGTTGAACGAGGATTTTATCTACAAATTCTTCAGGGGAAAGGGCAGATAGTTCTCTATCAAAAGGTAATAATACCAATTGTTCCACCCCAAGCGATCGCAATTGTGCAACTTTTTCATCCAGTGGTGTTAACAAATCACGGGGAAGTCCTGTAAAAAACTCCTGGGGATGGGGATCAAATGTGACAACGGTTGAGTACGGGCGGACTGAATTCTCCTCACCCCGTGCTGACTGCAATACTGGCTGAATCACTCTTTGATGACCAAGATGAACACCATCAAATTTGCCAAGAGCAACAGCAGTTGGTGTCAGCAGTTCTTCTGTTGCAGAAGCAACCCATACAGAACACCCATTTTGAGACAAATTTAACACTTGGATTTTGGGATTTTAGGTTTGTTTTCGCTATCAGCGGTTAGCTACTGTTGAACCTTTGGTTCAGCCATTTATAACGATGTTGACGCTCTCGCGCTGTTAGATATCTAATCACCAATCTAATCTAAAATCGAGAAATCAGTTGATTAAATTGGTTTTTGACTGGGTATACCAACCGCACGGGGAAAACTAATTGGTGTGTTTGCTACTTTTCGTAAATAAAGACAATGACGAATACTATTACTCAAGGGAGTAGAAAATTCTTCAATTAGTTCAATTACCCCACCTAATTGGGTAACAGCAATTTCTAAACTTTCATTTTCGGCTTGAGTCCAAGTACCGCGATAAATTACCGCTAAACCGCCTTTTTTTACTAAAGGTAAAGAATATTCAGCACAAGCAGAAACATTACTCACAGCCCTAATTACAGCTAGATCATACTGTTGTCTGTGTTGAATTTGCTGACCAATTTCTTCGGCTCTCCCCAGTAAAGTTTTGGCATTATTCAGAGCAAGTGCTGATAAAATTGTCTCAATAAAACTAATTTTCTTCCCTGTAGAATCTAAAAGCGTAACTTGAGAATTAGGAAAAACTAGAGAAATTGGGATACCAGGAAAACCTGCACCCGTACCAACATCAATTATCCGCTTACCCTTTTCAATACCGGGAATAAATACTTGTTTAGGTGCAATTCCTCGCAAAGAATCCCAAAGATGTTTTTCCCAAAATTCTTCAGGTTCAGTAATGCGAGTTAAGTTAAGTTGACAATTTCCTGCCAAGATTAATTGATAAAGCTGTTGAAATTGGTTTTCTTCCCAATTTGTTGGTTGCCAATTCAGAGTTTTTTGCCATATTTCCCCCATTTCTGGCAAACTAGTTATAGGTAAAGATTCTAAATTCATTGGTTAAAATTAATTTTTTTAAGTTATTTTGGCGTTACTGATTAAGGGTATGAATTTTAGTCTCACGCAAAGGCGCAATCACGCAAAGGAAAGAGTTTTAAAGGTTCAATTTGGGAATTTCATACCTAATTTTATGTGAAGCTACATAACATCATCAAATCCATGAATTCATCCCTCCTTATCTGTGTTCATCTGCGTTCATCTGCGTTCAATTACTCTGAAGATTAATTTAGAATTAAGCAGATTTTACCTCTTCTCCCTGACTTCTGACTCCTGACTGGTCACTGAGCGAAGCCGAAGTGCTGACTCCTGACTGGTCACTGAGCGAAGCCGAAGTGCTGACTCCTGACTGGTCACTGAGCGAAGCCGAAGTGCTGACTCCTGACTGGTCACTGAGCGAAGCCGAAGTGCTGACTCCTGATGTTAAGACCCCATGATCTAAAGTCCAACAATAATCAGCTATTGGTAACATATCACCAGCGTCGTGTGTTACAACTAACAATGTCCAATCTTTTTTGAGTTTGGCTAATAAATTCACCAATTGGCGACGCATTGACCAATCTAAACCCGCTGTAGGTTCATCTAATAATAATAAATTTGGTTGACGAATTAACTGCACCGCTAAAGCTAACCGTCGCTGTTGTCCACCACTTAAAGCATGAGGTGACGCAGATAAAGATAAATGATCTAATCCAACTTCTGTTAATGCTTGTTTAACCCTGTCTGCTCCCAATTCAGGATGTCCTAAGCGCAATTCTTCTAAAATTGTCCCCCCGCAAAAATGTCTTTCTGGAAATTGAAATACTAAACCGGCTAATTGTTGTAGTTCTTCGGCTATGAGTCCCTGTTCTCTCCAGAAAACTCCACCAGCAGTGGGATCAGCCAATCCAGATAAAATTTCTAATAAGGTGCTTTTACCCGAACCGCTAGGACCAATAATTAAACCCAGTTTCTGGGGTGGTAGTTTTAAATTTATAGCTTGAAGAATTGCTTTTGGGCAGGCTGTGGGGTGATAAGTTAGATTTCTGAGATAGAGCATTTGTGAAGATTACCAAGTTATGAAAAATTTTGATGGAAATAGACGTAATTTATATTCACTATTTTTGCATTTTAGGTAATAGACACAACAATTTCAACTGTAATTATTCTGAGGGTTATCATGTTTAAACAGGTTTTAATGCCTCAATTTAGGATATTTTGGCGATTTACTCCATTTTTAAAGGTGACTGTAACTACTTCCATCCTTTTAAATATTTTAGGAAATCCATCCTTTGCGGGTGATCCATTTCGCTCTCGTGAACCTCATAAAATTGGCGATCGCACGGAAGCTGTTTTTAATGCTATTTTTCAGCAAGGAAATTACCCAGCAGCCAAAGATGCTTTACAAAAAGCCGTCTCTAGCGAACCCAATGAACCTTTAATTTACGCCATTCAGGCTTCTTTAGCATATCAAAATCAAGATCAGACTAGTTTAGCAAAATACAGCCGAAAAACCCTGGAAACTGGACAATATCTCATCGCTAGTGACCCATTACGTGGTAATTTATACACTGCGGTTGGTCATTTTTTAGAGGGGGCGGTAATTTTAAAGCGGGAAGGAACTGTAAATGGTGCGCCCCTCGCTTTTAGTCGGTTGCGGAAAGTCTATACATATCTTGACAGAGCCGAAGAGATTTCTGCTAGTGATCCAGAGTTAAACTTAATTCGCGGCTATATGGATTTAATGTTAGCTGTGAATTTACCTTTTACTAGTCCAGATGATGCAATTAACCGATTGGAAAAAAATGCAGCACCTGGTTATTTAGTAGATAGAGGTATTGCTTTAGCATATCGAGATTTAAAACAACATTCCCAGGCTTTAGATTATGTCAACCGCGCCTTAAAAACAACTGCTGACAACCCAGAAATTTACTATCTCAAAGCCCAAATTCTCCATGAAAAAGGAAAAAAAGAAAAAAGTCAGGATTTAATCAAGGAAGCAATAACTCATTTTGATAAAGCATTAGCCAAAAAATCTCAACTTCCTGCTAACTTAGTTAAACAAATTGAATATGAACGCAATCAGGCTGTCAGTGGTCAGTAGTCAGTGGTCAGTTGTTACAAAATTCTAGTTTTACCCATTATCAATTACCCATTACAAAAATGGAAATTCAATTCCGCGAGTTTAATCCTTTTGATGCTTGGATTTGGTTGAAGTTTAGCAATGTTCCCTCCCAACGGGAAAAACAATATGTAGAAGAAGTCTTTAATTCCTGGTTTTATTTAGGTAAATTGGGAGGATTTAATGCGGAAAATCTGCAAATCCAAGATACAGGACTTGATATCAGCTACATGGACTATGATGCAAGAGGCTATGATAAAAGCTTAATGGCTTTGATGCACAACATGGGTGAATTTGAATATGAAGGAGAATGGGGACGTTGTTGGTTTGATTTAGGTACAAGTGATGCGATCGCCTTAGACATTCTGATCAACGCCCTCACCCAACTAACTGAAGAATACGTCACAATTGAAGAACTATACATTGGTGGCGAAAATTCAGATTGGCCTACAGAAGATAGCGAAAGTCGTCCCTCTTCAATTTACGATAATTAATTGTCATCATGAATAAAGAAGGTCAAATTCGGGTAATTGTTTTAGCCCTAATTCGAGATGGTAATCGAATATTTGTTTCTGAAGGATTCGATCCTAAAAAACAATCAATATTCTACCGGGCTTTAGGTGGTGGCGTAGAATTTGGCGAAACTAGCCGCATAGCCTTAGCTAGAGAATTTCAAGAAGAAATTCAAGCCGAATTAACAAATATTCGCTATCTAAGTTGTATTGAGAACTTATTTACTTTTGACGGTAGACAAGGACATGAAATCATTCAACTTTATGAATGCGACTTTGCTGATTCCCAGTTTTATCAAATTGAAAGTTTAACTTTTGCGGAAACACCAGAACGTCAACATCGCGCATTGTGGATAGATATTTCTCGATTCAAATCTGGTGAATTAAGATTAGTTCCCGAAGTCTTTTTTGATTATTTGTAAACCTAGATCCCCGACTTCTTTGTTATATCTTGTTAATAAATAATCAATTGAGTTGAGAAGTCGGGGATCTGATTGCTTCTTTGTTATATCTTGTTAATAAATAATCAATTAAGTTGAGAAGTCGGGGATCTGATTGCTATAGTAAAAATAAAGGTAAATACAGGAAGTTAATTATGACTCTACAATTAGCACAACCACGCCTTAATATTTTTCGTCTCAATGTTTCTCAATACCATCAAATGAGCGAAGCCGGTATTTTTTCAGAAAATGATAAGGTAGAACTAATTAATGGAGAAATTATAGAAATGTCACCAATTGGTAGAAGACACGCAGCTTGTGTTGACAGAATTAATCGCTTATTTAGCAATATTCTGGGAATAAAAGTCATTGTTAGGGTACAAAATCCGATTATCTTAAATAACCTATCTGAACCTGAACCAGATATCGCATTACTACAACCCCGTGCAGATTTTTATGAATCTGGACACCCTCAACCCCAAGATATCTTCTTATTAATTGAAGTTGCAGATAGCAGTCTAGAATATGATAGAGACGTAAAAATTCCTCTCTATGCGAGTAGTGGTATTACTGAAGTTTGGTTAGTTGATATTTATGAACAAGTGATTATTGTTTATCGCTACCCTAGCGAAAATGGTTATAGCGACATTCAAAAACTAAGTCGAGGAGAAAAAATGTCAATTCAAGCATTCCCCGAAATTAATTTAGCTGTAGATGATATTTTGGGATCAATAGTTTCATAGCCAACCTCTAAATAACATCCAATTCACATCTTCAGATATTGGTTATTGAGATTGCAAAAATATTAATCAAAGCAATAATGTTTTTTTACGTCGCTGGTAATTTCCCATTTACAAGACATCCCAGCGGGAAAAGTTACTAAGTCTCCCTTACCCATTTGTACCGCTTGTCCTCCATCAGGAGTGACAATAACATTACCTGCTAAAAAGTAGCAAATTTCTTGATCATCGTAAGTCCAGGAAAATTGAGATATTTCCTTTTCCCAAATTGGCCAGTTGAATACATCTAACTCCTTGAGATGTTCAAGATTTGGTTGATGTACGACTTTAATTTCCATGAGTTTTATTTAACAATAAGATTGGATGTCTTCTCCACACTTATCTACTAAATAACATAATGCGCGAAAACGCAAGCCGACAAACTGATCATACAGTGGGTTGAGTTTGCACATAGGTGGAATGTGAGCAATTTTCCGACCAAAAACCACGATATCACGCTCAAAGGGACATTGGGCAGGAATTACTTTAGCAATTAATCTAGCAACTCGACGATTATCAATTTCAATGTCGTCGAACCATTGACGGATTTTTTGCAATAAATCAAACTTATTTTTAACTGAATGGTTTTCTTCGATAGGGTTGACAAAACTGGAGAGAATCATCGGTTCACTATTTGTTTTTAGCATTATTGTAAATCCTATGTAGATGAGATTGATAGAAACTGGACAATGTGGCAATTTGGACTACAAATTATCTTGGCAATTTGGACTGAACTTGAAGAACGGTAAAGTAGTTGAACTAATTTTTATTAAAACTGGCTTTGTGTTGAATAACTGTTCAGTTGAATACAAAATAACAAAGAAAATATAAAAATGGTATAGTCTTAGCTTATGGATTCCTGATATTGAATATAGTAATTTTATATATGAAATTACTATGGGAATTGCCAAAAACACGGATGTATATAGCTTTCTCCTCCAGCTAGACTGCATAACCATTAGGAAACGATGACATTAATTTTAGGTGATAGAAGATCAATAAAAAAGCTATGCAAGTTACTTTATCGCAGGGAATAGGGAACAGGTAATTTTCTTCTGACTCGGTGACTCCTGACTGGGCGTAGTCCCTGCGCTCCTACCTCCTGCTAAGGCTGGCAATTTTGCAAAATATAACTACACAACTCGCAAAAACCATCTCCTTCGGCTGCTGTAGTTATATATGTAGGTTGATGCTGTAACTGATTTGTATACTCCTGGATATTTGCCACACCTACGGACATAGGAAAATAACGCTGGTTAAATAAACTTTCATCATTGGGACTGTCACCAACAGTGATAACCTGTTCTGGCAAGTATGTGGGAAAATATTGATCTAAGACTTTTAATAAACCAGCAGCTTTATTTTGTCCTTGGGGTTTAATATGGCACTGAATATTGCTGTAAGTAAATCCCCAACCCATCTGTTTACAAAGATCACTTATATTTTTTAGTTGATCAGTCGTTAGTGAAGTAAGATCAAATGTCCAGTCTGTGACTCGAAATAAATTATCAGCAGATGCTCGGATTTGCGGAAAATAAGTTTGTAAGTTCACAAAGGTTCTAGCTAAATCTTGACGATGGTTAGCCAAATCAGGAATATGCGTGAGTGTAACTGGATCAGAATTACCTGATGGATAAAATAAACCACCATTTTCGGCAATTGCACCGACAATGGGCATTAAACTACTAATAGCACTTACCCACCCAGCCGAACGTCCAGTCACAATCAAGACCGGAATTTTGGCTGCTGATAGACTCTCTAAAGTATTTAGCAGTTGAGATGTAAATCTGCCATCTTTAGTTAGTGTCCCATCCATATCTGTTGCTAACAGGCAAATATGAGATGAATGCGTAGATGTTATATTAGACAATGGCTGTATATTGATAAAATGCTGATCCAAGTGACTAATAGGTTTGTACATATGACATGATCAAGACAATCTAAAAAATACTTATACCACAGCCAACTACTAAATAAGATTTGGGTATTCTAAACATCAGGAGTTAAAAGGTTCAAATTGTGAATTATGGTTAGTACAATTTTTCTGGCTCAATCGTCTAGATTGAAAACAACAAAAACGAATACAGAAGTTTCTAGCAATGAATTACCAGCTATACCATTGCTATTGTGTGCTAGTGGAGGACTGGTTTTAGCTCTGGTTGCTGTAATTATTTATGGCAAAATTTTAGTGCAAAAGGGGGAGAAAAAACTAACTTTTGAAAAATTCCGCACACGAGAATTAGAGAAAAAGCTGAAGTTAGCTTTAGAAACTATTCGCAAAATGGAAACTAATCCAGATTTACTTCACTCACGGGACTTTAACTTAGATTATCTGCGAATGCGGATGTCAGAGGAGGTATTCTATTTTGCCCTAGTTAATCAAATTAAAATTAAGGTTAAAGATAAGATATCTCAAGTCCTACGTCCTGCTCAAGCTAACCAAGGATCTATAGGAGTTGCTAGTAATACTGGTAAGGAAATAGATGAAACTTTCGATATTGAGTATGAAACTGGTGTAGCACCCAACATTGTGAAACGGGTGCTGTTTAGAGCGCAAATTCGATTAATGAAGTTGCCAACTCAAGCTACTTCTTCTACAATTAGTGAAATTATGAATTGTATAGAAACATACCTTAGACCCAAGGAAGATGATGATACCTGGCAACCGACTATTCAAGGTAGGATTGTTTATATGCACTGGGATCAAAAGGCTAAACCTACCGCGTTGCTGATACTAGAACAATCAAATGAAGGCGTGAATGTGACATTTAGAACTAGCCGTCAAACCCCTCTGACAAAAAACAGTACGACAGCAAATTCACATCATGCAGACGCTATTCAGAAATAATCACAACTTGAAATTACCAATAAATACCGAAAAATTCAAACTGGAAAAAAATTTTGGTTTGGAATATATCACTTGTATTGAAGAAGACGGATCATCAAAATTAGGAGTTGTGATTAGAAGCAACATTTTGAGCATCACGGGTCAGAAGACCATCTTCCATTTCGACAATGCGATCAGCGATATCTAAAATCCGGTTATCATGGGTGACTAATAAGATAGCAGTTCCCTGTTCTTTAGCCAAACGCTGCATGATTTCGACTACATCACGTCCTGATTGTTTATCTAATGCGGCTGTTGGTTCATCTGCTAATACTAAAGGAGGATGATTAACTAAAGCGCGAGCGATCGCTATTCTTTGTTTTTGTCCACCAGATAAATTATCTGGATAGTAGTTAACCCGTTCTTGTAAACCTACAGATGCCAGCATATCTTCTGATTGGGAAATAGCTGTTGATTGGGAAATATTATTATTTAATTCCACAGCCATTTGCACATTTTGCCGAGCAGTTAAAAAACCCAATAAATTATGAGCTTGGAAAATATAACCAATCTTCCGTCTCATCTGTACCAGTTTGTTTTGACTAGCACCACAGAATTCATCACCTAAAAATTTTAAACTTCCCTCTTGTACCGACCTTAACCCACCAATCAAACTTAATAAAGTCGTTTTCCCTGAACCAGATGGTCCAGTCATAATCACGATTTCTCCAGCATATATTTCCAAACTAATATCAAATAGAATCTGTTTTTTCAGTGATCCTTTACCGTAGTAGTGATTGATATTTTTAATAGATATTACAGGTTCTTTGTTGATCATAATAGGGGAGTGTAGGAGTTGCGGAAGTTGGGGAAGTTGGGGAAGTTGCGGAAGTTGGGGAATATTTCTTCCCAATGACCAATGACCAATGACCAATGACCAATGACCAATCTAAAAAATATCGGCTGGATCAGCAGAACTTAATTTCCGAATAGCAATCATTCCCGAAATAAAGCACATTAAAATAGTTAACATGATTACCATAATGGCGCGATTATAACTCATAAATATAGGCAAAAGTGTAGCATCTCTAGCAACATTATAAAGAACAAGAGCGCAGCCAAATCCAGGTAAATAACCAACAACTGCTAATAAAAAAGCCTCTTGAAGAATTACAGTTAGTAAATAATTTTGAGTGTAACCTATAGCTTTGAGCGTAGCATATTCAGATAAATGATCATTCACTTCTGTATACAGAATTTGATAAACAATTACAGTTCCTACAATAAAACCCATAATTGTTCCCAAGGTAAAAATAAAGCCAATAGCTGTACTACTTGCCCAATAATTTCTTTCAAATTCAATAAATTCTTCCTTAGTTAAAACATTGATATCTGTAGGTAAATAACTTCGCAATTCTTGAGCGACTAGGATGGGATTTGCACCAGGCTTTAACTTAATAATGCCAATATCAATTAATCCCCGTTGACGATTATTAAAAATCCGTAAAAAGTTAACATCACTGGTAATTAAATTTCCATCTGCACCAAAAGATGCCCCTAATGTAAATAATCCACCGACCTGAACTTTTCTTCTTCGTACTTCTGCTGAAACAACTTTTCCTGAATTAAAACTATCAGCAATCGGACCATATTCTACTCTGGAAGAACGGTCATATAAAACAACATCAGGAAGTTTGAGTTTATTTAAATTTTCGTCTACTCCAGGTAAATCAAAAAGATTAACTTCTGGATTTATGCCGAAAATTAAGATACTGCGAGGGCGACCTGTAACAGGATTTCTCCAGCTTGTATAGTCTAAATATATAGGATGTACTGACTGAACTGTAGGCAAGTCTAATGCCTTATATAAACGGCGTTGGGAAAAGGTTTTCATTGCCAAAACAGCATTAGATTGACTGTTAATTAAAACCACTTCTCCGGCTAAACTGCTGTGCATTCTCACGTTACTGTAATAGAGTGCATCCCGAAAACCTAGCTGCATGAACATTAAAATATCAGCAAAGGCAATACCTGATAAAGCCACTGCTAGGCGAGTTTTTTCTCTTGTCAGTTGCAGCCAAGATAAAGGTATTTTTACTGCCATTTTTTATTTTTTTGATCTCGATACTAATTAAGTAGTTGAACATGAATATTTGGCGTAGAAATAGGAAGTTAATTCTCATTAATTTCTACGGTGACTTTAGCGTTAGTTAAACCAGAAACTTGCTTGGTAAATTCTGGAGCGAGGGCAATTTTCACTTCGACAACTCTGGCATCAATATCTGCCGCTGGATCATTATTTAAAACATCTTTTTTGCCAATTTTTCTACCAATTGATGTAATTCTGCCTTTTAACTGACCATTAAATGCACCGTTGTCACTAGAGATAGTAGCACTTTGACCCAAACGGACTTTATTAATACTATCTTCAGGAACTTCTGCAACTACAAACATCTGATCTGTTTGTCCGATTTCCGCAATTCCATTTGCTCCCATGATTTCCCCTGATTTGGTATGAATTTTTAATATTTCACCAGAACTAGGAGCTTTAACATAGCTTTGCTGAAGTTCTACTTGAGCTTTTCTCATTAAAGCAATGGCATTAGTAACTTGTGCTTGAGCAACTTGGACATTTAGCGGACTAACTACTAATATTCTGCTCAATCTTTCTCTTTCTTCGTCTATTTGTCTTTGTAAAGTGGAGACAGTTTTGTTACGGTTGGCTGTGGCTTCAATTAACTGCTGTTGTAAGGTCGCTAGGGTTTTAATTTGATTAGCTCTAGCTTCGGAAACTTGCTGTTGAATAGTATCTATTGCCCGTTTTAAACTAGCTTCACTTTCAATTAACTGTTGATTTGTAGTTAACGCACTTAAGCGACGGCGATCGCGTTCTTGCTGAGAAATAGCACCTTGTTTGTATAAAAAATCATAGCGCCCATAATCTACTTGAGCATTCCGCTTTTCGGCTCTAATCCGCTCCATATTAGCTTTTAAAGAATTTCTTTGTCCTATTAGTTCGGCTTCTAAACGATTAACTCCGGCTTGTTGGGCAACTTTCTCACCACTTAACTGGGCAGCAATTCGGCTAATTGTTGCCTGTTGAGCCTCTTTTTCCCCAGCTAGTTGGGCTTGCAACCGAGAAATAATGAATCTTTGAGCTTGAGCATCTCTTGGTGGACCAGCACTAACTTGGGCTAAATTCGCACGGGATTCTTGCAATTTAGCTTTGGCTTCTTCTACTACTGCCATACTGGTATCGCGGCTGTCTAAAATGGCCACAATCTGTCCTTGCTGTACTCGTTGCCCTTCTCTGACTAAAAGTTGTTGTACTCGTGAACTACCTGATAAACCCGCTGGAGCAGAAAGTTTAACTACTTCTCCTCTTGGTTCTAAGCGTCCTATGGCAGTAATACTATTAGGAACTGGAGCAACAGATACAGTAGAAGTCAGTTTTTTTAATTGTTCCATTCTCGCTGTAGCTAAGAAACCGGCAGCTATAGCTACTGGTAAAGCTACGGCAATACTCAACCAAATTTTTGGCTGCTCAAGTGCCTTTTCTGGGGATTTTGATTTTTCATTCACCCTTGACATGATATTTAACCTATTTATCTGAATTGTGGTGATGAAACTAAAAAAGTAAATTAGCTGTAATTAAAATCCACAGCAAACTTTATCCAAGATTTACACCTTTTTAGGTTTTTGTTTTGGCAATTTTATAACTATTGTTGGGTATGATTAACTTTGGATAAACTACACTCTGTGATTATTCAGGTGTATTATCTTTACATGAAAATTTCTATCTCAAAGCAACCTGGGATACAATTGGTAGATTTTATAAATCATTAGTAGTTGAGATTCCACACTTCATTTTTAAGAAGATGTGCGAAATTTTAGAAGTTAAAGTTTACAAAAGAAAATAAAACTTTTGAGCAAATAGGTGAGAATTTTAACAATTAATAATTAATAATTACTAATTATCAGCCGAAACCGAATAACTAGAAACTTGAGTGATTAACGTTAATTTTCCCTCCCAGAAGTATCCGTGGTGATGACTTCATATAAATTCTACATTTATCAGTTGAGGGAAAACGTAACGCATTTTACAGATAGATTAATAGCAATTTTTAATTGCCGAAACTTCTGGTAATTCTGGCAAATCAAATAAAACTGTAGTCATATAATTTTCTGCCCAATCTACACCAAAAGCCTTTTCTAAAACTCTACGGGTTTTATCATTTTGTTGTTGTTTGGTACAATAATTATGTTGTCCAGCAATAATTTGAGCTACTTTTTCCGGTGCAACTGGACTAGATGCGATCGCTTGTGTACAATGGATATCTAAAAATGATTCTACGTGAGAAAGAAACATTGTTTCTTCTTGGGGGGAACTAGGACGAATAAATAGACAAAAATCGGAAAAAATATTTCCCCATTCTGGTAAATCACGAGGTTGAGAAAAGTTGGCTGTGGTTAATTTACTAAGTTGCGAATTATAACCATCTGGTAAAATCCGCTCTAAGTTTACCGGCGAAAGATCGGCAATTGCTGCACTAATTTGACCTCTACCTCCGACTAAATCACAACCAAACATGGGAATATCATATTCTGGACGGGGAAACATCACACAGTGCAGAATATCTAACATATTCCCTACTCTTGCTAGTTCCAAGTGTATTTTGCGAAACTGGGGACTTTGATAACAGCGATTTTCGATAATTAGTTTTTCCCCTTCTAATTTACCTTCTACATATCCCAATTCCGCTGGTAAATGGTATGGTGATAAGTCTAGGTGTTTATGCCAAACTGCTTCAATACAATCAGCTAGTTGACGAATTAGGGGATGTTGTTGTTCACGCAAGGAAGGAGTCGAAGACATATTATTTAGGAGGGACAATTTATTTGTTAGTTTACAATTATTTGTACCATTTTTTTCTGCCTGGAAATATAAACAAAGAGTTATAGTATGGGTTGATCATGAAAATAAATTTATGTAACAAAAAGTGCAATTGTATTCTGTAATATGATTAATTATCTGGGATACTGATTTTTGAGAGGTTAATATATGACTACTGAATCAAATAATAATTTCAAAAACCAAATTATGATAACTATTTACACATAAATAACGACCATAAAAAAATATGAGCTATGACAGTACGCTAAAATACTTAATTGAAGAATATCCCCAAGCCATCGTTCAATGGTTGTTGAATACAGAAATTACAGAAAATCCAGAGTTACTAAAAACAGAATTAAACTTAGAACCAATTCGTGTTGATGGACTGTTTTTATTAAAAACCAACAACAATATCATTCATTTAGAATTTCAAACAGTTCATCAATCAAAACCCCCGCTACCATTACGAATGCTAGATTATTGGGTGAGATTATATCGCCAATATGATACTAACATTGAACAAATTATTATCTTTTTAAAACCCACCACATCAGAGGAGGTTTTTATCAATGAATTTAAAACAGCTAATACTTTTCATCGCTATCGAGTCATCAGAATTTGGGAATGTGATCCTCAACCATTATTAGCAACGACCGAACTGTTACCCTTAGCTGTATTAGCCAAAGTTGATAATCCCAGAGCAATATTAGAACAAGTTGCAGCTAAAGTAAATATAATAGAAGATAGAAGACAGCAAATCAACGTCTCAGCCTGTGTGCAACTTCTAGCTGGAATTAGATTTGATGCGGATTTGATTAACGCTTATTTTCGGGAGGATATTATGCAAGAATCTGTCGTTTATCAAAAAATTGTTCGAGAAGGTTTAGAACAGGGAAGACGTTCTGAAATTAGATTAATTGTTCGTCAACTTCAGCGTCATTTAGGAAAAATAGGGACTGAAACTCAAAATAAAATTCAAGACTTATCTTTTCTGCAATTAGAGGATTTAGGAGAAGCTTTATTAGATTTTAAAACTGAAACTGATCTAATTAACTGGTTAACTGAACATTGTGATTGAAAAAATCATAATTTTACAAATTATCCCCAAAAATCTATAACTTCATATCCCAATTCCCCGATCATCTGCCGCAATAAGGGTAAACTCAAACCAATGACATTACTGTGACAACCCTCGATTTTCTCCACAAATAAACTCCCAAAACCTTCTAAAGCAAATGCTCCAGCGCATTGAAGAGGTTCACCTGTAGCTACATAGGCAAGAATAGCGCGATCGCTCATTTTCGCAAAATACACCCTAGTAACTTGACATTTAACCACAGTTTGATTTTTGGTAGTATCAATCAAAACATGGCCAGTGTACAAGTCACCAAAATTACCTTGCATTAATTGCCACCGAGCGATCGCTTCCTCAGCATTTTCTGGTTTACCATAAATCCCCCCACCCATAGCCAAAACCGAATCACAACCCATCACCAAAGCTGATGGAAATTGGGAAACCACAGTTTCCGCCTTACACTGAGCCAGCGTTTTCACCAATTCCCCAGGTTCAGTCAGTTGTATTTGTGACTCATCAAAATCACTCGCACAAACCATTGGTTCAATTCCCACAGTTTGCAATAACCGACGACGGGCAACAGAAGCAGAAGCAAGGACAAATTGCGGAATTTTCATAAATTGCTGTATAAGTAATTTTTTGGGTAATTGATCATAGTTAATTCTCAATTACCACCATTTCTAATTATTAATAAACAGTGAAAGAACTCACAACTTCATCAATAATTCGTTGCAGTTTCTTCCAACGTTTCTCAGGAACAGAAGCATTAAACGTAAACAGCTTACCACGACTGATAGCCACACTAGAAATATTATGTCTTTCCTGCCCATTAGGAAATTTAACTCCATATTCTAGAAAGTAGTAAATTTTCCCATTTACTTCCCTTTCAGCCGCATTGATTAACTCAGCAGTCCGATCAGAACCGGCAGGAGCAAGAGCCACCTTTCCTAACTTATAACCGACTTCTGTTGGTGTTCCCAATTCCGCTAAAGTTTTACCAGAGGGAACAGGACTAATTACCACAGACACATTTTCTGATACTTCAATTAAATCGTGAAACACCACATCAGGCCCATCACCAACTTTAACTTGTAACCAACCATTAGGATAATCAAATTGATAACCGTCAGCACTATCTACAAACCTATTAAGTCCAGCCGCATGAGCCACACCAACACTACTCAAGCTGAAGCTCAAAACCAATAATAAGATGAACGTAATTCTTTGCCACATTTTTTCAAATTCCTTTCAGCAGTCAACAATACAAGGTAAAGATAATTGCAAGTTTTTATTTTCTCATTAATCTGGACAATATGGAGACTTTAGTTTTGCCATCTTCTTCAGGCTTTATGAGTATGTGTGCTACAATTAGACAGTCTCGCACCTTGTGGTCAAATAAAAATCTCTTTATGGTAACAATTAAGCCCCAAAGACTTGGAAAAATATGAAAAAAGTTGTCGTTGGTCTTTCCGGTGGCGTTGATAGTTCCGTAGCCGCCGCTATGCTGCATAATCAGGGCTATGATGTAATTGGTTTAACTCTTTGGCTGATGAAAGGCAAAGGGCAATGTTGCTCTGAAGGAATGATCGACGCGGCTGATATTTGTGAACAATTGGGTATACCCCATGAAGTTGTTGATATTCGGGATGTCTTTCAAACAGAAATTATTGATTTTTTAGTGACAGGTTATAGTGTGGGAATTACACCTTTGCCTTGTTCCCAATGTAACAAAACGGTGAAATTCGGTCCAATGGTGGAATATGCAAGGGAAAAATTGGCATCAACGAAAATCGCCACAGGTCATTATGCCCAAATCCGCTACGATGACACTACTAACCGTTACCAATTGTTACGAGCAGTTGACCGCAACAAAGATCAATCTTATTTCCTCTATGACTTATCCCAAGACTTATTAGGGGCAACAATTTTTCCTCTGGGTGAACTGAATAAAACTGATACTCGCAGAATTGCCACTGAATACAACTTAAAAACCGCCGATAAACCAGAAAGTCAAGATTTATGCTTGGTAGAAAGCAATGGTTCTATGCGGGCATTTTTAGATAAATATTTAGCCCCCAAACCCGGTGATATTGTTGATGAAACTGGTAAAGTTCTGGGACAACATGATGGTGTTCATCATTACACTATTGGTCAGCGAAAAGGCTTAGGTATCGCCGCCGCTGAACCCTTGTATGTGATCGAATTAGATGCAGCTAATAACAGGGTAATTGTAGGCGATCGCACCAAAGGCACTCAGTCAGAATGTACCATAAATCGGATAAATTGGGTTTCCATAGCTGAACCTGTTACCCCCATTCGCGCTGAAGTGCAAATCCGTTATCGTTCCCAACCCGTACCTGTGACGGTAATTCCTTTAGCAGATTCCCGTGTGCGGTTAGTATTTGATGAACCGCAATTCAGTATCACACCTGGACAAGCTGCGGTTTGGTATGACGGAGAAAAGGTCTTAGGTGGGGGAATTATCGAACAGTTTGGTTGAGTCAATTCTGTATAAAGATTCGCCAAATTTCTCAGGGAACGTTAGCGAAGCGTGGCGTTAGCCATACCACAGAGGCACAGAGGACACAGAGGAAGAAAGGCGATGTTAGTTGTTGTTGACGGTGTAATCTTTCTTAGGGAATAGAAGTAAATGTGGGAATTTGGGGACTATTGGGTTTTTGTATAGGTTTTTCGGTCATATATAGCGGAAGTCAGGAATCAGTTAGGAATCAAAGTCGCTTGTATGAATCCAATGGATAGGTTATTTTCTCAAATTACCCGAATTAGAAAAGAAAAACCGCAAAATACTATATTCTACGGTTTTAAGTATGGTGTGAGGAGTTAAACTCCATATCATCATAGAATATCAGCCCTAAAAAAACTCTCTCGTAACAATAATTTACTTATAATTATCAACCCAAATTATCCCATTTTTGAGATTTTTGATTTTAACTTAGTCATAAAAAAATAAAAACCGTGAAAAAATAAATTCACGGCTTAACAAAAAATTTGGTGTGAGGAGACTTAACTCTTATACTATAGCACCACCACAACTAGAACCACACCCCGCAGTACAACCATAGCAATATTCAGCAGTTTGAATTTCATTAATTATATCTAAACTACCAATTTCTAATAATTTGCTCACCGTCAACTTTTCACCATTGCTAGTTTTAGCAGGTAAATTCATCATTTGATTAAAGTCACAATCATAAATATTCCCTAAATAATCAATAGAAAGTTGCTCACGACACATTAAACCATCAATTGTATTTGCATTAAAGTGAGACTCTAAAAAATGTAAATAACTAGAATAAAGCTGTTTTCTTTCTAAATGAAACTTTGTTCTCCCCACAGGTATATTAGTAATCGTGAAAAGATGATTAAATTGAATATCAAACTTTTCTACCAAAAAGGTTTTATAAGCCCTTTCTAAATTTCCCTGTTCAGGAGTTAAAGAAAAATCTTCACTATTTGGTAATTGAGGATTATACACCAAATCTAAAACTAAATTAGGGTTTTCACCATAACCAATTTTATTCAACCATTGCAAAGCCTTAATTGATTGATCAAAAACACCATTTCCCCGCATTTTATCCACATTGTCTGCTAAATAACAGGGAAGAGAAGCCACAATCTTTACTTGATGTTGAGCAAAAAAATCTGGTAAATCCTCAAATCCCTCCACAAAATAGATTGTTAAGTTTGATCTCACAATTACCTGTTTACCTGCTTTATTTGCAGCCGCTACCAAAGACTTAAAACCATAATTCATTTCTGGAGCGCCACCAGTTAAATCAACAATTTTGATTTCGGGAAACTTCTCAATTAAGGTAATTAACTGTTGACAAATTTCCGGTGTTAGTTCCTCAGTTCTCTTGGGACTAGCTTCTACATGGCAATGATTACAAGCTAAATTACAACGTTTTCCCAAATTAATTTGTAAAACGTTAATTTGCTTTTTTGTTAAAGGTGAATTTAGCTGTTGAAAAAAAGGTGTAATCATAGAAGCATCTCTAGCACGAATTTCTATAAGAGGATGTTTTAAAAGTCATTCAACCTAAGAGGGTGTTTGAAAAGTTATGGTTGATGTATTAAATATTTTTTACCCCACCCTAACCCTCCCCTTGTAAAGGGGAGGGAACTGGATTTTTATTGTTTCCCCCCTTTACAAGGGGGGACTAAGGGGG
>Ga0208858_1000016_pt1 | contig 53350 bp, 46 predicted proteins | sample LakMenEpi16Nov12_FD_150704 | JGI IMG/M metagenome (GOLD analysis project Ga0208858, IMG submission 150704) | Freshwater microbial communities from Lake Mendota, WI - 16NOV2012 deep hole epilimnion (SPAdes) | ecosystem: Environmental > Aquatic > Freshwater > Lake > Epilimnion/Euphotic zone ...
GACCGGATTTCTCAGCTTGGAAATATTCCATCTTTGGCAACTATTATTCGGGAAAAATCTGTTCTCAATTCCTTTGGTTTGTCATGGGTGCTTGAATAACTCTTTCCCCGATATATTGAGGGGATACTAATTTGTCACCATTTTCCCCAGTATTCCTAGTGTTTCTAGACTTTGTGTTGGTTGGGGTGAAGGAATAAATAATACGTCTATTTGTCTGACTTCTGCGGTAATATCTTTGCTGGTTTCTACTTCTCCATAAGGCGTTAATAATTCCGTTAGATATTGTTTAGCAAATTGATCATGTATAAAGCGAGTCATTTACATTAATTTAAAGACAGAAGGATTAATTTAACATTTTTTGGGTGATGGCCATCGCTTATGGTAAAACATAGGGGTTTAGCAGTGCTAAACCCCTACATATCTGGGTTTTTGGTAATCTTGTAAAAGTTCAAATCTCGTCCGTTACGAGTATCATCCAAAATCCAAAATCCAAAATCCAAAATCTAAAATTCACTCATCCTTGCCAGGGTGAAGGGATAGGTGTAGTGGAAATCACTTTTTCTGCCATCAGTCTTACGGCAGTTTTCCCACAACTTGGGCATTCTACCTCTAAATACTGTGAAGTTGATACGTCTACCTCAGATAATATCCCCTGTTTGCAGTGCCAACACTCACAAATTACCCTGCATACTGGTTCGTTGCAGTCAAGGATCTTGACGTGCTGAAAATTTTGGGATTCGCTGTCTGGTTTCCTGGGCTTAGGGAATTTTTTGATTTCTTGAACTTCCATCATTTCACCGTCTAACTGCAACTATGTTTAGAGCTTACTTGATCTTTCCTATCTTACAACTATGTACGAATTGTCAGTTGTCAGTTGTTAGTAGGGGCGAAGCATTTGGAAGATAAATTATCGGTCATTGCCAAAAATAGTTCTCCAAATGCTTCGCCCGTACAGTTGGCAGTTGTCAGTTGTCATTGGGAAAATTCTTTCTCCCCCCCAACTTCCCCAACTTCCCCAACTTCCCCAACTTCCCCAACTTCCCCAACTTCCCCTGTTCCCTATTTAATTGCTAATGCGGGTTCTCTCACAGATTGCTGTAAAAGTTGGGTATAGAGTTCATCTAACTGACTCGCTACACCATGCCAGCTAAATTTATTGATAACGCGCTGTTTAGCAGCTTTTCCTAGTTCTTGTTGCCATACAGGATTACCAAGAATCCGATCAATAGCGTGGTTAAAAGCTGGGACATTTTGCGGTGGTACTAATAAACCAGTTTCTTCATTGACAACGGTAAATTGTAATCCACCGACATCACTAGCGACTACAGGTGTACCGCAGGCCATAGCCTCGATAGCTACCAATCCAAAGGGTTCATAGTGGCTAGGAACAACACAAATATCCGCAGCGGCGTAATAAGCTGGCAATATCTCCCGACTCAAACAACCGGGAAAAGAGGTACATTCATTCATCCCTAATTCGTTGACAATTCCGGTAAGGCGATCGCGTTCTTTTTCATCACTATTTCCCGGTGTGTAACCACCACCAATAATCAACTGCAATTGTTTTGATTCATAAAACTTAGATTCTCGCATTGCCCTGATCAAGGTTTCTATGCCTTTTCGGGGGTCAAATCTACCTACATATAACACCACTTTAGCTTCTGGATCAATTTCTAAAGTAGCCCTGGCAGCTTGTCTTTCCACTGAACCAAACTGCTGAATATCTGTCCCACAGGGAATAATATCAATTTTGCCTTTTTGGGAAACAAGCGATCGCATATGTTCCAGTTCTTGGGGACTGGTGGCCACAATTCTTTCCGCTGTTTCCAATACTTGTTTCTCTACTATTAAACGTTGACTAGCCACCAAAGGAATATTTTCTATGGTGTTATATTTAATCACCCCTAAAGAATGGTAGGTATGAACCTGTTTAGTTCCTTGTCTTTTCTTTAGTTCCATCCCTACCCAGCTAGATAACCAATAATTAGTATGCACTAAATCATAATTAATCCCAGCTTCTTTTTGAAATTCTATTAACTGAAAGACGAAATCTGGCAAATATTGAAAACCCTGATCTCTTGGCACAAATTCCACCGGACCTGCGGTTAACCGAATAGTCCGACAATTAGGGTGATGTTGCACTATCCTTTCTTGATCAGCACTGACTCTCCGACTAAACATATCTACTTGCCATCCTAGCTGTGCCAGGGTTTCACCCACTTGGCGGACATAAACATTTTGTCCTCCTGCCTCTTCTCTGCCTATTTCAATTGCTGGATCGCCATGAACTGAAATTAAAGCAATGTGTTTTTTAGTGGTAGCTTTCATAAATTTGTTGTGTTCCTGATTTTAACAAGATAAAAGTGAGTTTTCAACTTGTGCTTATTAAACTGAAATCTGTGTTTTTCTGGGGAAATTTGCATAATTAATATTTATTCTATTTTAATTATTACCAAAATATTGGTTAATTTTCCCCACTTTCTATATTTATGTTTAATACCTTCGATAGATATTTTTCTCTATCTTTTTATGGCGACAAACGAATATTATCTATCATGATATATGAGTTAATTCATGATAAAACCTATCTGAAGTAGCAAAGCCACATCCTAAGTTAGATATTTACAATTCATTATTTACAAGGTTCAAGCAGTCAAAATTATTTCCATGAAAGTAAATACATCAAAATTAAATTGCTGAAAATATTACCTTAATTACCATCATTTTCAAAAGCACTGATTTAATCAAGACAAGTGTATTAGCTTATACTATTCCTACATTGTCAGAATTTTTGTTAATTTAGATACAGTTTTCCTAAAAAATCACAAATTTTGTGTAATTGCACCGTCAAACCTCAAAAATTGCCAAAACAAACAGTGCAGATAACCTGATGTGGCTACCTGCACTGCTTGTTGATTGGATTTGAAAGAAATTTCTAACCGCTGAAACTGATATCGAAGCAGCTTCAAGAATTACTCTCAAAGCACATTGATTGAATAGACAATCTAGTTGGTAGTTTGTGCTTCCAACATCTGTCTGAGCTTTTCTAAATCCGCTGCCCAACGGGGATCTGGACGAAAAGCTTCGTTATCAACGTTACCAACAGTCTCACGCGCACCACCACCACCACGGCGAGGTTTTTTAGTTCTCTCCCGACGGTTGCCTTCTTTGTTGCTGCTAGGAACGGGGGAACTACTACCTTGGATGACTGGTTTAGGGACCTGTTGTTGTGGTTGTTCGTCCCCTTCCTCACCTTTAGTCCGTGGTAAAGCTTTTTCTAGCTTAATGGGTGTATCTTTGAACATTTGACCATTATATTTTTCAATAATTTGATCGGCTTGTTCGTCATTGTTCACCGTTAAAAACCCAAAACCACGGCATTTGCCTGTTTTACGGTCTTTAATTAGTTTAGTGGTGACAGCATCGCCTTCTTCTGCAAATACAGCTTGCAAATCTTGACGATCAATTTCTTCCTTGGGCAAATTTCCTATATATAGGCGAATGGACATGGAACATACCTCCAAATTGGGATTAAACAGGGCAAGACAAAAACAATCAATTGGCTTTGGTTTTTGAATAGATACTATGGACTAAAAACTGCCACAAACCAATTTCTGTAATCCGATAGTGTAGCGTGGCGTAAGTCATGCTATCAACTTATGGAATACAGTTTTTTATTGGGATCAAGCTTATTTGCCACGAAAGCACTTATGCACTCGTGGGCTAATATCACTTTAATTTTCGGAATTGTTAATTTAATAGCCAACTATCCACCACAGTAAATTCATTCTTCTTAATTCTTGCCCGCAGAACAAAATACCATTGCTTAACATTATCATGGTATTTCCTACGTAGCTAGTTCCGCAGAAACTTTTCCGCCAATAGCCAATAGTATGAGCTTATCGTAACATAAAACACATTTTTAAAGCAAGAGGCAAAACAGGCAGGGAGCAGGGGGAATATTTCTTCCCACTGACAACTGTACGGGCGAAGCATTTGGAGAACTATTTTTGGCAATGGCCGATAATTTATCTTCCAAATGCTTCGCCCCTACTGACAACTGACTAATATCTAAGAACCTGTGAGCATAATATAAGCACCCCAGGCTTGGGCAACAACTGCGATGACAGTGGAGCAGATAGAATGAGGGCTATTAATTTTTTTGCCACCTTTAGTTTCTAAAGTTTGGATATCAATCCAAGGAGTTGCCCCCCGTCGTAACCAACCTGTAACAGTGATTTGTCTGCCAATCAAGTCTTGAGGATTGAATGACTTTCCTAACCAGGGAATATGATGTAATTTCATTAAACCTTGGCTAGATTGCAGGATTAGGTCTTGTGCTAAACAATTGCCAATACCAGGGCGGCCTAACAGCTTACCAGTAAACCGAACTCTAATGCTATCAATTGGTAAAATAGCGGGATTTGCTAAGAGGTTGGTAAAGTTTTCATCTTTTTGAACATTGACAGGTGTAATATCGGGAAATAAAGCATTTATCCGCATAACTGTGCCAATGCTAAAGCCAATCAACATACAACCTCCGACAAAAGACCAATTATCATAGATCCACTTGAGGTTTAACAAGTGTAAGGTGTATGCTGTTTGCCAAATTAACCAAGTTAGACAGGCAAATACAACACCGAGGGGGATTCCCAACCAAGGGGCAATTTGTAAATAGAAGGATTGGGGCTTGATGAGAATGGGTTGTGATGGCTTTGTTTGATATAATTCGGTGTCTAAATGCCAATGACGGGCTATTTGACAAAGGCGTTCGATGCGATCGCCTATTGTTGGATGACAACTATTAATTGTAAACCATTGCCGATAGGGATGAAAATTTTCCCACTTTAAAAATGATTCAAAAGGTAGATGACCGGCGGTGCTACCTAAAATTATGCTGTGTTGATATGCAACTGGCGAGAGGAGATTCAGGCTTTCTAACTGCCAACAGGTTTGTTCTTTGAGGCTGATATCATGGGCTACACCAATGGATATTTTCAGTAAAGCGCGAATTAGTCCATTAGGATTACCGGTGATTTCTGCGGCCAGGCGATCGCTATGGTAAAGCCGCAATTGGCAATTAAGTAAGGCTGTACCCGTGAACAGACACCAAATTGCATAGTTGATGGCTGCTAAAACTGTACCTGGCCAACGCCAAATTTTACTGTCATGTTGATTTCCCCAAACTGACACTTGCTGATATATTCCATAAAATGGCATGGCCACGAGTAAAACTAGGGACATGACCGCAAAATCCCAACGCCCAATTTGTCCTAAAGATAAAGCATAGATGGCAGCTATTTCGTCATCTGCCAGTTGTTCTAATAAACCTTGACTAACAGTTATTCTCGCTGTGCGGGGGAGGTTGCCATAACTGATAATCATCGGGGCGGAAATTGGTAAGATTCTCAGTTGAGGGGTTGACCAGTGCCGCTGTTGGCAAGCGCGTTGTAATACTCTGGGTGTTTCCCGGCTGTAGGAGTTTAATTTCTCTTTGGTTAACTCTTCTTGACCGGAAAATCTTGTTAGTACCCAGTCGAGCAACCAAGGAGACGATGCCATGAAGATGATCAACAATCCCAACATCAAGGAACTAGGATCGCTATATAAAATCTGGATGGGTTCTAAGTAGGGCAGTTGATAGAGAATTTGATTGATTAAACCCAATACTAATTTAAGCACTTCTCGACAAGTCCAGAACAATGCCATGAATGTTCCCAGAGCAAGTAGTCGAGAGGGAATGATGTTAGGCTTGCCTAGGGGTTGCCACACTTTAGCGCGTCTAGCATTGCGCCAATAAACGCTAATCGGTTTGATAGTGTTGTTACCATCATTACCAGTATAAGCTGTTTGTAGCTGTGGTTGGGCAGGATTTAAACTAGAAACAAGTCCATTACTGGTTTTATGGGATTTTTTCTTCTGGTTTTTGCGTTTATGCAGGTGTTCAAGAGCAAGTGTTGCCCACTCTTGAACTTGGGGATTACTATTAGCAATCAGATTTTGACACAGAGCGATCGCCTTAGAGACCTCACCTGTGCGGGCATAGGACATCACTAACCCAACTTGCGCCTGTAAACAAATCCTTTCTTGACTTTGATCTTTGGCTAGTGGTTGAAGGTTAGCGATCGCTGTGTAGTAATTCCCCTGCTTGAGAGCAGCTAAACCAGCCTCTAAACATGATTCAGCGTGGGAAGGCATACAAACTTTGGTACTCCAATCTGTTCTAGGTGACAAATAGCACGCTTATTGAGATACCCTGATCATTGGTCATTGGTCATTGGTGATTGGTCATTGGGTAACTTCTTTCTTCCTCCTGACAACGGACAACTGACCACTGTACGGGCGAAGCATTTGGAGAACTATTTTTGGCAATGATCGATAATTTATCTTCCAAATGCTTCGCCCCTACTGACAACGGACAACGGACAACTGACCACTGACCACTGACCACTGACCACTGTACGGGCGAAGCATTTGGAGAACTATTTTTGGCAATGACCGATAATTTATCTTCCAAATGCTTCGCCCCTACTGACAACGGACAACTGACAACTGCCTCTAACTTTCTGCTGATTGTTGATGGGAAAAGACGGGAGCGATGGCACTTAATTTCAACTCTGGATGATCACCCTCCAACTGTTGACAATTCCATTCATTGCGGAATAACAATACTGGTCGTCCCATGCTATCTTTAACAGTAGTGGTATTGAATAAACGTCCCACCTGCTTTAAAGCTTCCCAACCACCTTCAACCCAACGGGCGACACTGTAAGGTAATAAATCGAGAATAGTTTCCACACCATACTCATTTTCTAAGCGGAACTGGACTACTTCAAACTGCAATTGACCAACCGCTGCTAAAATTGGCTCCCGCTTGGCTTCATCGGTGGAGTACATAATTTGGACAGCACCTTCTTCTCGCAATTCGGAAACGCCTTTTTGAAACTGCTTAAATTTCGATGGGTTGGGGTTTCTCAAAGTGGCAAAAAGTTCGGGTGAGAAATAAGGAATTCCCTCATATTCTAATTTTTGTCCTGTGTAAATTGTATCACCAATTGCGAAAACACCTGGATTATTTAAACCAATCACGTCCCCTGGATAAGCGACATCAATAGATTCTCTTTCTTGGGCAAATAGTTTTTGCGGACGTGATAGACGGACAACTTTGCCAGTTCGAGCGTGATTTACTGTCATATCTTTTTCAAACTTGCCTGTGCAAACCCGGACGAAAGCCACCCTATCTCGGTGTTTTGGGTCCATGTTGGCTTGCAGTTTGAAAATGAATCCGGTAAATTCTGGATAGGTAGGAGGAATATCGCCGACACTGCTGCTATGTGTACCTGGTTTGAGGGCAAAGTCAAGGAAGTTCTTGAGGAATAATTCCACCCCAAAGTTAGTCATGGCACTACCAAAAAATACTGGGGTCATTTTGCCGGCGTGTACTAAGTCTAAATCTAGTTCTGGACAAACTCCTTCTAAGAGTTCTAACTCGTCTTTAAGTTGGTGGTATAGTTCTTTTTCTAGTAATTCTTCAAGTCGCTGATCGCCTATATTGAGGATAGTTTCCTTTGCTTCTTTACTACCATGAGAACTGCGCTCAAATAAATGAATTTGCTGCTGTTGGCGGTCAAATACGCCTTTAAAGCGATCGCCCATGCCAATAGGCCAATTCACTGCATAAGTCTGTAATCCCAATTCTTTCTCAATTTCATCTAACAAATCTATGGGTTCTCTGCCCGGACGGTCGAGTTTATTCACAAAGGTAAAAATTGGGATACCCCGCATTTTACACACTTCAAACAGTTTCCGCGTTTGGGGTTCTAAACCTTTAGCCGCGTCTATCAGCATCACCGCATTATCGGCTGCTGCCAAAGTCCGATAGGTGTCCTCACTAAAATCTTGGTGTCCAGGAGTGTCGAGTAAATTAATTTGACAGTTACGATAGGCAAATTGTAATACCGTAGAAGTTACGGAAATCCCCCGTTGTTGTTCCATTGCCATCCAGTCAGAAGTGACTTTGCGCTGGTCTCTGCGGGCTTTTACTGCTCCAGCTTCGTGAATAGCACCCCCGTATAATAATAGTTTTTCTGTCAGTGTGGTTTTACCAGCATCAGGGTGAGAAATAATCGCAAAGTTGCGACGCTGTTCCACCGCTTGACCTAATTCTGCTTGCAGTTCAATGGACATATCTGTAATTTCTTTGTAACTTCACTAAATGTAATCTTTTTCAGGACGGGGGAACAAATTTATAAATTCTCTAGCAGCTTTCAGTAAAACCCTTTGAATATAACGCTCTGGGATTAAAATTAGGATCTGATTCAAGTGCATACTGCTATATTAATTCTTGCCGTTAATTCAATCTTAATCTGGTTTATGTCAGACGACGCTATCAGAAATTTATGGGTGAGATAGTTGACAAATGCCGGACTTTCCCCTATTATAACAGTATAGTGGAAATCTGTGCGCCCATATATATAAGGGTTGAATTTTTCCGAAAGTATTAATCTCTAAATTTACCGAACATAGGCAAAAACCTTGTGAATATCAACTGCTCCATGATAGAAATGTTGATAAATAACCATTTCATGCAGCAGTGATCTAAAATAGAGTTTCACAAACAATGTCTTGAGATTTTTAACAAATCTACAACTGCAAATTTTGTGTAACCAAAAAAACAAATTTATTCTAGCTATTGCAATTCCATGAAAGCAGAAGTGATTGAATTAATAACAACGGTTTTCCATGTTTTACAAGTTAATCTGCGGTGGATGACTTGGAATTTATTTTTGGCTTTTATTCCTTTAGCTTTGAGTGTTTGGCTATTTCGCCGTCAGCGCAGTGGTTCATGGGTTTGGTGGCTAGGATTTTTGAGTTTCTATGCTTTTTTACCAAATGCGCCTTATTTATTAACTGATGTCATTCATTTGATAGATGATATCCGGCGAGTTCAGTCAATATGGATGATTACATTAGTTTTAATTCCTGTGTATTTTGTCGTCATTTTTGGCGGATTTGAAGCTTATGTTATATCTTTAATAAATTTGGGTTACTATTTACATCGAACGGGTAAAAGTCAATGGATTTTTCCTGTTGAGTTAATCACTCATGCTCTTTCTGCTGTGGGTATTTATTGGGGACGATTTTTGAGATTTAACAGTTGGGATTTTATTACTCAACCAGATGCCATAATCACAAAAGGTGTAGAAGAAATTCTTGGTAAACAACCCTTGATAATTATTACTCTCACTTTTATAATCCTTTGGGGTTTGTATTGGTTTATGAAACGAATTACTTTGGGTTTTCTGAATAAGGGTGTTAATTCACAAATAAATGATCATCATATTCACAATATTAACTAATGACATTAAATTAAAATCAAATATCCCCGACTTCTCAAAGAAGTTGGGGATCTATTTTTTGAATATTTAAGATTAATCGTATAATTTAGGATTTAGAATAGGAAAGCAAATATAAACAGCTATAAAAAGTGAAATTGGTTAAACAGCGATTAGATACATTATTAGTAGATTTGGGATTATGTCCCTCCCGTCAGCAAGCACAACGGCTAATTCAAGCTGGAGAAGTGACTGTAAATCAACAAATGGTTGATAAAGTCGGGACTGAAGTTGATATTACCGCAGAAATTCAAGTTAAAGAACGTCCTCCTTTTGTTTCTCGTGGTGGTGAAAAACTGGCTAAGGCTTTAAAATTTTTTGAGATTTCTGTAACTGACAGGATTTGTTTAGACGGGGGAATTTCTACTGGTGGCTTTACTGATTGTTTATTACAAGCCGGTGCAAAACAAGTTTATGGTGTAGATGTTGGTTATGGACAAGTTGACTGGAAAATCAGAAATGATCAACGGGTAATTTTAAAAGAACGGACGAATTTACGTCAACTACAACCAGAGGAATTGTATGCTGAAAATGCCATATTTCCTAATTTGATAGTTGTGGATGTTTCGTTTATTTCTTTAACCAAAATTTTGCCGGCGGTATGGCAATTAACACAAGCTCCCAGAGAGGCTGTATTGCTGGTAAAACCACAATTTGAGGTTGGCAAGTCTCGCATCGGCAAAAAAGGCGTTGTCCGCGATTCTGATGACCAAGGAGATGCAATTTTTAATGTGATGAAAGGGGCGTTAGAATTAGGATGGAAATATCAGGGTTTAACTTATTCACCAATAACAGGACCTGCGGGAAATATTGAATATCTTTTATGGTTGGGAATGGAAAGCGAAATCATACCGCCAACTTTAGCAGCAATTCAAGAAATTACAAAACAGGTAATTCAGGAGTTTGGGAAAAAATGATGAGTAATCAAGGTTATACTCAACACGGCTTAATAATTTGATTTTGTGGGTAGGGGTTTAGCAGTGCTAAACCCCTACAAATCTAGGTTTTTCGTAATTTTGTAAAAGTCCATGTCTCAACCGTGTTTAGTATAAAAGTGATTTTTTAGCAGCTTGACAAATAAATGTGTTTGATGGTATAAAAAGTAAAGACTCATTATACCAAGTTTTGTTTATGCTTGATAAAATTATTGACGCATTAATTGGGGAAACAGTACATGAATTCTTGGATGAATTAAAGTATAGTGAAATACGATTACAATTGTTAAATAAATTTGGTTTAAAACCAGATACACCACCAAATGATTTTGAGGGAGTTTATGTTTATACTTTAATTGAGTATGGAGTCGGGAAACCAAAAATTATTTTACAGTTATTTAAAGAAAAAGAAATTAAAGAAGAGTTTCAGAAAGCATTTACTCAAAATAAAAGTTTTAATATTCAAACATTAGATGGTTTTATTCAAAGTTCTGATATTGGCGATAAAATCACAGAGCAAAATATTGATTATCGTCGAGAATTGGCTGAATTTGCCCGGTTATTTGTGGAAATTGCCAAACGAGCTAGAACAGCAACGGAAATTTTACAAGACCATAAATTAGAGAAGTTACAAAATAGTTTAAATCCTTTACCGGAAATTCAAAAACAAATTGCCCAATTAGCCCAAAGTCAACAGCAATTATTACCACCTGCGGAAATTATCAGAGAAACAGAATTAGCTAAACAATTAAAAAAATGGTTTGAAACACTGGGTTATAAATTTGAAAATTACGAAGTCTTAGAAAAAGAATATTTTGAATGGATTATTAATATTCCCAAACGGCGAGGATATGATCGGATTTTAATTAGAGGAATCAACGCAGAAACAGGAATTAATGATATTAATGCCGTCAAAACAATCGTAGAAATTCAGAACGTTGATGAAGGTTGGATTGTCGCACCACGTCGAGTTAGTAAATTAGCCAGAGAAGAAGTTAAGAAAGCTGAAAATAACCAGATTTTTTGTTATTCATTTGATGAATTAATTGAAGCTGATGCTGATTTTAGTGGTTATTTTGATTGGTTAGAAAGAGAAGTTAAAAGCAGAGGAATTGATCAATATTATGTTCCATTAGCTTGTACCAAAGAAGAAATTGATTTAGTAACTAAACGTCATATTGGCGTTAGTCATTATGGTAAAGAAGATGGTTGGATTGAACGTTATATTAATGAATGGTTGGCTGACCCAGTAAAAGAACATTTATCTGTTTTAGGAGAATTTGGCACAGGTAAAACTTGGTTTGCTTTTCATTATGCTTGGTTAGCTTTACAAAAATATCGTCAAGCGAAAGCAGAAGGTTTACCGATTCCGCGAATTCCTTTAGTCATTCCTTTAAGAGATTATGCCAAAGCGGTGAGTATTGAATCTCTATTTTCTGAGTTCTTTTTCCGTAAACATCAAATTGGTTTACCTGGATATTCTGCCTTTGAACAACTTAACCGCATGGGGAAATTATTATTAATTTTTGATGGCTTTGACGAAATGGCCGCACGGGTAGACCGTCAAGCAATGATTAATAATTTCTGGGAATTAGCAAAAGTTGTGGGAACACCAGGAACAAAAGCAATTTTAACCTGTCGGACAGAACATTTCCCCGAAGCATTAGAAGGACGCAGCATATTAAGTGCAGAATTAAAAGCATCTACTTCTAATCTCACAGGAGAATCACCCCAATTTGAAGTTTTAGAATTAGAAAAATTTGATGATCAACAAATCAAACAGGTACTTAATTTTAAAACCACACCAGAAACCGTTGATATTATTATTAATAATGAAAAATTATTAGATTTAGCCCGTCGTCCGGTAATGATTGATTTAATTATCGAAGCATTACCCGATATTGAAGCTGGTAAACCTGTGGATATTTCCCGTGTTTATCTTTATGCAGTGCGTCAGAAAATGGAACGAGATATTAAAGCTGACCGCACTTTTACCTCAATGGCAGATAAATTATATTTCCTGTGTGAATTATCCTGGGAAATGCTGTCAAATGACAAAATGAGTTTAAATTATAAAGAATTTCCTGACCGGATTCGGAGTTGTTTTAGCAAAGAAATCCAGGAACAAAAAGATTTAGATCATTGGCATTACGATATGATGGGGCAAACCATGTTAATTAGAAATGCTGAGGGTGATTATTCTCCTGCCCATAGGTCATTATTAGAGTTTTTTGTTGCTTATAAATTGGGACGAGACTTAGGAATTTTAACCGCAGATTTTCGAGAATTTGCGGATGTTCGCCCCTGCCACCAAGAAAAAATAGACCCTACCGGGAATTTTGGGAAAACTCTATTAGCCAAAGCCGTCTTAGATTTGATGTTTCTCATGTTGTCAGCAGCAGCTAATCAACGTTTATTAGAAGTAGTCAAAGCCACCAAAGGTAAAACCGAAGCAGAAGCAGGTTATTGTGGCAGTAATGCGGTACAGTTGTTACTCAAAGGGAGTCGCTTTGCTTTAGAAAAACAGGATTTGAGTGAGACAGTTATACCTGATGTAAATTTTGGTTTGGCTAGTTTGTCTAATGTCAACCTGACGGGAGCAAATTTAACAGATACTTTTTTTGCTAAGGCATTAGGATCAGTTTATTCCCTTGCTCATAGTCCAGATGGAAAATACCTGGTTACAGGAGATAGTAACGGTAGAGTCCAAATTTGGAATGCCGTAACAGGAAGGGAAATATTGACATTTGTAGGTCATAGCAATTGCGTTAACTCAGTAGCCTGGAGTGGAGATGGTCTGACCTTGGCCAGTGGTAGTCTTGATAAAACGGTGAAACTGTGGGATGTGCAGACTGGGGACTGTGTGCGAACCCTAGAGGGTCATAGCGATTGGGTTAACTCAGTAGCCTGGAGTGGAGATGGTCTGACCTTGGCCAGTGGTAGTCTTGATAAAACGGTGAAACTGTGGGATGTGCAGACTGGGGACTGTGTGCGAACCCTAGAGGGTCATAGCAGTTTGGTGAGGTCAGTAGCCTGGAGTGGTCAGACCTTGGCTAGTGGTAGTGGTGATAATACGGTGAAACTGTGGGATGTGCAAACTGGGGACTGCGTGCGGACTTTACAGGGTCATAGCAGTTTGGTGAGGTCAGTAGCCTGGAGTGGAGATGGTCAGACCTTGGCTAGTGGTAGTTCTGATAAAACGGTGAAACTGTGGGATGTGCAGTCTGGGGACTGTGTGCGGACTTTACAGGGTCATAGCAGTTGGGTTAACTCAGTAGCCTGGAGTGGTCAGACCTTAGCTAGTGGTAGTGATGATAATACGGTGAAACTGTGGGATGTGCAGTCTGGGGACTGTGTGCAGACTTTACAGGGTCATAGCAGTTGGGTTAGGTCGGTAGCCTGGAGTGGTCAGACCTTGGCTAGTGGTAGTTCTGATAAAACGGTGAAACTGTGGGATGTACAGTCTGGGGACTGTGTGCGAACCCTAGAGGGTCATAGCAGTTGGGTTAACTCAGTAGCCTGGAGTGGTCAGACCTTGGCTAGTGGTAGTGATGATAAAACGGTGAAACTATGGGATGTACAGTCTGGGGAATGTCTGCTGACATTAATGGGTCATAGCAATTGCGTTAACTCAGTAGCCTGGAGTGGCCTGACCTTGGCTAGTGGTAGTGGTGATAAAACGGTGAAACTATGGGATGTACAGTCTGGGGAATGTCTGCTGACATTAATGGGTCATAGCAATTGCGTTAACTCAGTAGCCTGGAGTGGCCTGACCTTGGCTAGTGGTAGTGATGATCATACGGTGAAACTGTGGGATGTGCAGATTGGGGACTGTGTGCGAACCCTAGAGGGTCATAGCAGTTTGGTGAGGTCAGTAGCCTGGAGTGGTCAGACCTTGGCTAGTGGTAGTGATGATAAAACGGTGAAACTGTGGGATGTGCAGACTGGGGACTGTGTCCGAACCCTAGAGGGTCATAGTAGTTCGGTTAACTCAGTAGCCTGGAGTGGTCTGACCTTGGCTAGTGGTAGTGATGATAATACGGTGAAACTGTGGGATGTGCAGACTGGGGACTGTGTCCGAACCCTAGAGGGTCATAGCAGTGGGGTTTGGTCAGTAGCCTGGAGTGGAGATGGTCTGACCTTGGCTAGTGGTAGTCGTGATAATACGGTGAAACTGTGGGATGTGCTGACTGGGGAATGTATCGCTACCTTTAACCATCAGTTATATGCAGGGTTGAAGATTCAGGGGGTGAAGGGGTTAAGCCGGGCGGAAATATTAACTTTGAAGGCGTTGGGGGCTGTGGAGTAGGGGGTTTTATATTTTTTGATCATAAATTGGGTAGGGGTAAAGCACAATGCTAAACCCTGATCTAAATTAAAGATAATTAAAGATCGTAAATCAAACATTCCAACGCATCTGGATACATTTCGCAGTAGTCTTCTAGGGCTGTTTTGCGGTGTTTTGCTTGTTTTTGATGGGCTTTTTCTGCTTGCAATTCTTCAACAATATCCCATGCTACTGCACAATTAGCGGAATTATTACCATTTTCTGTACAGGTTGTCCGCGCTTCTGTAATCGCTTCAAGAATTGCTTCTTCAATGGGTTTTTTACCATTGATAACTTCGTTTAGGGAGACCATGATCATGTTACCTTTTTTGAGGGAGATAAAGGTTAATTAGGAATTTTAAGGATTGCTAATGAAGAGAATTACTCATAGTTGGTAAACTCTTTTTCAGAGTAACAATTCAAATAATTATTTTTAGTTAATTTATATACTTTTTGATTCTATGATGGTATAACCCTGACGTGATAATTTACGAAGATTTGTTTCACGCAGAGGCGCAGAGGCGCAAAGAGTAAGAGTTTGAAAGATGGAATTTTTAACTTTCATACCTCAATATTGCTATCAGCAAGGCCAATTTTAGATAATAAATGCCATCTCTCAAAACTCACCAAAAGTACCGCCTAATTCTTGCTGTAAACGATACAAAATAGTATTTTTATCAACTTGTGACAAAATTTCCTGAATAACGGTATTAGCGCCCAATTGTCCCCAAGTACAGCCTTTTTCTAGATATAACTGGGCGGCTTTACCGACTGTATAAGCACCATAACCGGCAATTCCACCTTGGGCTAATGCACTCCCGAAAAAAGTAGTAATATTAAAGGGATTATCACCACTAGCTATGGCTGCGGCACTTTTACCTAAACCTAATATAAAACTGCTGCCAATTTCACTTAATAATAAACCACCAGAACTAAATAAAATTGTTTTTAATAATTCACTAGCTTCATAGCCAGTCATGGGTAAACCATACAATTTAGCTAATGCCCGAATTAAGGCTAAATCGGTAATTAAACCACCTATTATATCTAAGAAAGCAATAGGATTTAAACCAATGGCTAGGGCTTTATATTGGCTAAACCTCCAAATTATATCTTCTGCTTCTTTTTCGCGGATATGAACGGTTTTTTGGGCGATATTTTCTTCGGATTCTCTAGCTTGAATAAGTGCATTTAAAGCTAAAAGAGATCGTCCTTCTCGATTTAATATATTTAAGATTGTTTGCTTTAATTCATCTACTTGCGGTGGTGGTGTTTCCCATTCAGAGGTGATGCTTCCATCTGCATATTCTACTCTCACTTCCATTGGTGCAGGTTCAGCCGCTATCATCACAATTTCATCGGGTAACAATGGCTGATTTTGGGTATTTCCTGCCCCTAATTGTTGAAGATTTTTATAAATTGCATTTTTATCTGTATCGGGATATAAATCAATTTTATTAAATACCAAAATTAAAGGTTTTTGGGCCTGACGTAATTCTAATAATCCCTGATATTCAGTTCTCGTAATATCCCCAGAAACCACAAACAAGATTAAATCAGCTTGACGCGCTACATCTCTTGCCATTTGCGCCCGTGAATCGCCTTCAATTTCATCTAAACCGGGAGTATCAATTAATTCGACTAATACCTTATCTCCGGGTTTCCAAGGTACAGAACGCGGCCATTGAGTGACACCATTTAGGGGTCCGGTTTGCAGAATTTTTTCTCCCAATAAAGAATTTAATACTGCTGATTTTCCCCGACTGACTAAACCAAAAGCCGCAATTCTGATGACATTTGCATCTAATTTATTGAGTGTGGCATTTAAGGTTTCTATTTCTGGTTTTAGCAAACTTGCTAATTCTGGATTTGCTGCCATTTGTCCCGATTTACGGAGATATCCATACCAAGATAATGCTTGTCTAAGACTAGCACGGGCGCGGTTTAAATGAGTTTCTTGTAGGTTACGATTCATAGGATTCTGGATTCTGTATTTTCAGTCAGATCCCCGACTTCTTAAAGAAGTCGGGGATCTAATTAATGCCGATAATTTGCGGTTCGGGTATTGGTTGTCCGTCTTCTAAATAAGATGAAATCAGCATTTCTAAAACTTCTTGGGCATTTTTCAAAGCCTCTTCATAAGTGTCTCCATGAGTATGACAAAATTCTCCCCATTCAGGAAGACTTACCACAAAGCATTTATCTTCTTCTGACCATTGAATAATGATTGTGTAATGATTATTCATTTTGTGCTTCCTCTTGAGCTTTTTTTATTTCTTCTATTCTTTTGATGGCGTTACTAACATCTTTCTCTTGGTATTCTTTCGCATCTTTTCCGTCTTTACCTGATATAGTAACTCTCCCAGATAACAAAGGATGATACCAGTTAGTGTGACTACCTTTTCCAGTCCGACAAGTAAAGCCGAATTGCAGTAATAAATTTTTCAGTTCTCTAATTTTTTTGGGCATATCTAATATAATATCATTGTCCTAAATATGCTTCTAAAACTTTGGTATTATTTTGGATTTCTGTAGGGCTACCAACGGCTAGATTTTGTCCTTCAGCTAATACCCAAACTCGATCACATAAGGACATAATTACGTCCATGTTATGTTCAATAATCAAAAATGTCATGCCGTCGTGACGATTCCAAGCTAGAATGCGATCGCATATGTCATCAATTAATCTGGGATTTACGCCAGCAGCAGGTTCATCTAGCAATATTAACTTAGGATCAGTCATCAATGCCCGACCGATTTCTAAAAGTTTCCGCTGTCCCCCAGATAAACCACCGGCATAATCAGCGGCTTTTTTTTCTAAGCCTACAGATTCTAACAAAAACATTGCCCGTTCTTTTAATTGCTTTTCTTCCTTAGCAATAATGTGGGGTTGACATTGCACTTGCAAAAAATTCTCACCAGTTTGTTTTTGCGCTCCCAAAAGCATATTTTCTAATACTGATAACTTCGATAAAACCCGGGCAACTTGAAAGGTTCTCACTAATCCCTGTTGGACAATTTGGTATGGTTGTAATTGATGAATGGGTTCACCATCAAAAATCACTCTACCTTTATCGGGACGAATAAAATTAGAGAGTAAATTAAATAAAGTAGTTTTCCCAGCCCCATTGGGACCAATCAATCCAGTAATACTACCTTTGATAACTTCGATATTCGCTTCCTGAACTGCTTTAATTCCGCCAAAATCTTTAGAAAGTCCAGTTGCATATAAAAGAGGTTCAGTTGCATATAAAAGAGGTAGTTGGGGTGATGCGATATTATTTACCATTATAATTTTCTTCTCAACTTCATTTTTAGGTTTTTTGTTGGTTTTTAATTATTGTTATGAAATAAAAATTGTCGGAGTTCATCAAATTTCATCCCTGTAAAACCTCAGCGACAGTTAACTTTACATCACTAAATAGAGGCGAACAAATCATATCATCCCCGCCATATACTTGCTCCTCATAAAAACCCTCCACCCATTCCAAAACTGTCACTTTTTGCCCAATTGGATCAACAATCCAATACTCAGTAATTCCCCGCGCCGCATACTCAGAACGCTTATAACGATAATCACGATTTTCCTGATTTGGACTCACTACCTCAACCACCAACAAAGGCAGCGGCATATCCATTAAAATCAGCGAGCGTGTAGCCCCCTGCATCACTTGAGCTAATTCTTCAGAAAACACCGTCAAATCAGGAACACGCACCCCCACCTGGCGACTATTCACAGCAATTTCTGTTTTCATACTCAAGCGGTAATAGGGAATACCCAATTGCAGAAAATAGGCAACTAAAAACATTGCTATGCGCCGATTTATCTCACTTTCTAAAGGCATAGGAATTAATTCTCCATTATCTAATTCATATAAATTATCCGTCCCATCGTCATAATTAAGAAATTCCTCAAAAGTCATCTTGTTAGCAGTTGCAACTATCATGGCTATTCCTCCCATAAACGGCTTGTATCAACTATTTTAACATCACAAATTTCCAATTATTTACCAAGAGTCAGTTCCTCCTTTTTCCCTAAAATACCTTGAGGTCGCCAAATCATCAATACCATTAACAGTAACCCAATAAACATGATCCGAAAAGCACCAATCCGTTCTACATCTAAAGGGACAATTTTGGGTAAAAATTCCCTAGTGAGGGCATCATAGGTAAAGAAAATGACTGCACCTAAAATAGTTCCCAGATTGTTGCCAGAACCACCTAAAATTACCATAATCCAGGCATCAAAGGTAAGTTGGGGTTGGAAGTTATCGGGGTAAATTGCGCCTAGTTGCCAAGCAAAAAATGCTCCAGCAATCCCCGCAATTGCCCCACCTAACATTAATGATTGTAGTTTATAGGAGAAAACGTTTTTACCTAAGGCTTTGGGAATTTCTTCATCTTCACGAATAGATTTTAGCACTCTTCCCCAAGGAGAATGGACTAAAATTTCTAACCGCCAAAAGACAAAAGCTAAAATTAATAATATGAACAACATTAACCCGGCTTTGGGATTATAATTATAGAGTCCAATCACACCAGAAATATAAATTGCAACAGCTAATAACCCTAAAGCAATTCCGACTATTAACCGAGAGGTAAATTCTTGTTTAAGACTACTATTTCTAACTATACTATTACTTGCAGAAATTTGAGCAGTTCGCACCCAACGCCATAGAGAAAATAATGTGATTCCTGCTAATAAAGTTAATACTCCAATCATTACCAAACGGAAAAATAAATTGGGAGTTGTTGATAAAGGGATAACATAACTTTGCACACCGAAAGATCCCGATATCCACGTATTACCTACAGGTAAATCCTGGTTATTGACTATTAATCGAATTAATTCACCTGTACCAATGGTGACAATTGAAAGATAGTCTTCGCGTAACCGCAAAGTTGCAAAGCCAATTACTAAACCAAGCATTGCGGCAACAATTGCCCCAATTCCCGCCGATAGCAGCAATGGTACGCCCTTGAGACTTAATAAAACCGTCGTATACGCACCCAAAGTCATAAAAGCAATGTGACCAAAGTTAATTAAACCAGTAAAACCCCATTGGAGATTGAGTCCTAGTCCGAACAGGGCGAAGGTGGCAGTAGAAATGGCGAGAAAAATCAGGTATTCGATCATAAGCTGTCACGCATTTAAATTACTGGTTGGGAACAGGGAACAGAGAAGAGTTTGATGGCTTATTTTCTAACTTCACTAAATCAAATTTAGATGCGTTCTAGCTTAATTTAGTTAGTTGTCAGTGATAATTATTTATTTGCTGCCCTGCTTCTTAGTGCCATAAATTGTAGTGTATTTTGAATCTTTTTTAATGGACTTCAAAAGTTTAGAACCCACGTGCTATGAACGGGTGTATAATTTTGTTCTTATTGAATTAGCGGAAAAGTTACAATTCCATTACCTGCCAGAATTACGACAGTGGGACGAGGAGGGGATTTTCTTCCGCTTTAGATAATTATTTGATAGGTGTATAGAAATTAGAGAGAAATAGTTAGGTTTCTGCGTGTTGTGCCAATGCCGGATGTTTAGGTAACGGGACACTTTAATTTGAGGTAAACATCAGATTGTTGCCAAGGGTCAGGTTGATAAAAGAAATTAGGTTTTAGCTCAATATTTTCATAAGTGCGATGAAAAACTGGAGTTGCAGACCCAGACATCGGAGGCACAATCCAAGACCAGTCTGCATAAGCACATCTTTTATTTAATTTTTCTTTATTTTCAAACTGGATAAAATGACGACTTTCTGTATGATGATCAACGATAGTTACGCCAGCTTTTTGAAATGAGTAAAGAACAGCGACATTCAATTCTACTAAAGCACGATCTCGCCATAATGTGTAGCTAGGTCGAGGATTCAAACCTAATTTTTGTGCGACGATAAATAACAAGTTATAACGAGATTCATCTCCAAAATTACGAGATCCAATTTCAGTTCCCATATACCAACCATTAAAGGGAGCAGATGTATATTTAAGTCCACCAATATCTAACATCATATTGCTAATTAATGGTACTGCGTGCCACCTCAAACCCAATTCAGCAAACCAAGGATATTCAGGATGTTGAATTGATACTTCAAGAACTACATCAGGAGGTAACTCGAATAAATGAGGTTGCTGGTTAGGCATTTGAATGACAATTGGTAAAATATCAAAAGGAGTGCCTTTACTTCCTTTCCATCCCATTTGATGAACAATTTTTGTGAACTCTACATATTTTGGATCACCAATAATAGAACCATCAGATTGTTTATAACCTGCATAGCGAATAAGTTGTTCATTCCAGATTCGGATTCCTGGTTGATTGGGTTCTTGCGGTGCAAAAACAGTGATCAAAGGTTTAATTCGACCTTCATTAGTAGCCAACCTTAAATGTTCTACTAAAGCATCAAATATTTCATCTGGTTTATTTAAACTGCGGTAATCACTAACTGCCAATAAATCCCAATAGTTACGACCTATACATCTAGTGCTATTACGCCATGCCAATTTAGCACCATAAGCTAACTCATCATAAGTTTGCCAATATGTTCCTGTTGCTTTTATTTCATTTTTTATGTCTGTGAATCTTTGAGTTTCAGATAAATATAACTGACATTCTTTTTGTAATAAAAACAAGAACTCTTCAACTTCACAAATTATTTGATCTGTTTGGTTACTTTTAGTTTTTGATGGATGGGATCTTAGGTTGATTTTTTGGAATTTAATATTTATCTTTTTAATTAAAGATAGCAAGTATTTTACTGTGTCTTTTTTGAAGCCTATCAACAAAAATAATATCTTATTTAGCATTTTATTAATCCTTAATCTTAGATAAAAGTCGGGGGACTATTACAAAACAGCGGACACAGTGCTAATACGGTTAGATATTAGCACTGTGTTAGAGAATGAGTTAAGTGATTAAAGCTTTTAAGATTCACGTAAATAAGTAAGCACAATAAAACCGATGTATGTATAGTCTTTAGGACTTACGCACTGTACAAATTAACTATCATGTGTATGAACGATATTTGGTCGTTTCAGGCTTTGCGGATGAAGTCTAGATAAATAGCGATCGCTAAAAAATCATCGAAAAATCGGGTTTAAATCCCTGAAAGTCATACCCCCTATTTGGTATTTCCTGTCAATGCGTAAGTCCTAGTCTTATAAAAACCTTAGCATGATTGATTTTCAAGGTATTTATCAATTTTACATTTCGTTACATAGATTGAATTTTTAACGCCAACTTACTTAGTTCACGTAGTGAAGAGTTGAACTGAAGCACAAAATTCCGAACTTCTTAGAGAAATCAGGGATCTGAATAATTACTGATGATATATTATATAGCACATTTTCCCTATGTTTCGGCAGATGATTACAAACTGTATAAGACAAAGCAGGGATCGCCAAAACCATACATTAAACTGGAGTTTGATCAATATATTTGAGAATTCCCTCTTATGGATGCTCAGGCACTTTGGCAACGATACCAAGATTGGTTATATTTACACGAGGGATTAGGACTGTATTTAGATATCAGTCGGATGCGGTTTGATGATGCGTTCGTGGCATCATTGCAGCCTAAGTTTGACAAAGCGTTTGCGGATATGGCAGAATTGGAAAAAGGGGCGATCGCCAATCCCGACGAAAACCGCATGGTAGGACATTACTGGTTGCGGAATCCAGATTTAGCCCCCACCCCCGAACTCACCCAAGAAATAGTTCAAACCTTAGAACAAATCGAAGCATTTGCCGACCAGGTACACACCGGGGCAATTCATCCCCCCAAGGAATGCCGCTTTACAGATATCATTTCCATTGGTATTGGTGGTTCAGCCTTGGGTCCCCAATTCGTCACCCAAGCCCTATCCCCCGACGTACCACCCCTACAAATTCACTTTATAGACAATTCCGACCCCACCGGAATTGATCGGGTTCTTGCCCAACTTGGCGATAAACTAGCCACAACCTTGGTATTAGTCATTTCCAAATCTGGAGGCACACCCGAACCTCGCAACGGCATGATTGAGGTTAAACAAGCCTACACAGCCAAAAAATTAGACTTTGCTAAATATGCAGTCGCTATTACCGGACAAGATAGCAACCTGGATCAAGTCGCCAAAGCTGAAAATTGGTTAGCCCGGTTTTTCATGTACGATTGGGTAGGTGGACGTACCTCAGAAATGTCCGCTGTAGGGCTAGTACCTGCGGCATTACAGGGCATTGATATCCGTGCCATGCTGGATGGTGCAAAAGAAATGGATGATGCCACCCGCGTCCCCAATCTCAAAAACAACCCAGCCGCTTTATTAGCCCTTGCTTGGTATTTCTCTGGAAATGGCAAAGGTGAAAAAGATATGGTAGTCCTCCCCTACAAAGACAGCCTGTTGCTATTTAGTCGCTATTTGCAACAACTGATCATGGAATCTTTGGGTAAAGAAAAAGATTTAGATGGGAAGACTGTATTTCAAGGGATTGCAGTTTATGGTAACAAAGGTTCTACCGACCAACACGCCTATGTGCAACAGTTGCGCGAAGGTGTCCCCAACTTCTTTGCTACCTTAATTGAAGTTTTAGAAGATCGTCAAGGAAAATCCACAGAAGTTGATCCTGGAGTCACTTCCGGTGATTATCTTTGTGGTTTCTTGTTGGGAACTCGTCAAGCATTGTATGAGAATCACCGCGATTCGATTACAGTCAGCATTCCTCAAGTTAATGCTCGCACAGTTGGCGCGTTAATTGCATTGTATGAACGGGCTGTAGGCTTATATGCCAGTTTAGTAAATGTCAATGCTTATCATCAACCAGGTGTGGAAGCTGGTAAAAAAGCTGCCGCTGTGATTCTGGATTTACAAAACCGAGTTTTAGAAGTGTTAAAAACTCAGAAAAAAGCACTTTCTATTTCTGAACTTGCAGATATGTCCGGCGCTGCTGAGGAAGTGGAAGCAATTTACAAAATTCTCCGTCATTTACACACTAATAATCGGGGTGTGGTGTTAACTGGTGATTTAGCTAAACCTGGAAGTTTAACTGTTTCTCTCGGTTAAAAATTTAGATCCCCTTAATTTAGATCCCCGACTTCTTAAAGAAGTCGGGGATCTTGTTTTGTGGCTATAAATTATCAAAAATATTAAAAGTATCATTAGATAGAGATAAAAAAATAACATATTAGGTAAATATGATAGATACGCTAATAACTTATTTAAGCCAGAAAAAAGAATTTTTAATAAATTCAGTAAATTCAGGAGAGTAAATTATGTCCAATATTGTAAAAATATCCAAAGAAGATATTATTTATCACCTCAAAATATCTTGTCAAATCCCTAGTTTGTTAGAAGCGATCGCTACCAGAACCATTATTACACAAACTGCTAAAAAAGAAAATATTACCATCGAAATAGCAGAATTACAACAATCCGCAGACAGTTTACGATTAGTTAATAATCTACTTAAAGCAGAGGACACATGGCAATGGTTACAAAAACATTATCTTTCCTTAGATAACTTTGAAGAAGTAGCAAATCTCAATCTCCTATCAGCAAAATTAGCCCATCATTTATTTGCTGAAAAAGTTGAACCATTCTTTTATGCTCACCAACTTGATTACAGCGGAGCAGTTACCTATGAAGTCATATTAGATGATGAAGATCTAGCTTTAGAAATATTTTATGCTCTTCAAGAAGGAGAAATTAGTTTTCAAGAAGTGGCTCGTCAATATATCGAAAATCCCGAAATTCGTCGCGCTGGAGGATATCAAGGTATCCGCAAACGTAGTGATTTTAGACCAGAAATTGCTGCCGCAGTTTTTGCAGCTAATCCCCCAGAAATTATTAAACCAGTGATTACACCCAAAGGAGTCCATATCATTATAGTTGAAGAAATTATTGCCCCCGAATTGAATGAACAAATGCGCGTAGCAATTCTCGGAGATTTATTTACCAATTGGTTAAAAGAGCAAATTAATAAATTAGAAATTGTTGCCACATTAGGAGATGAAATAAATTCTCCTCCTTCTCCCATAGAAATGTTTAGTGAAGCTAGTTAAAATTGAAAATAGTTAGATCCCCGACTTCTTTAATAAGTCGGGGATCTGAGTGAGTATCATCCATCTAAAGTAGTATAAATATCTTTTGAATCGGGATTAAGATAAGGATATTGTAAATTAATTTTGTGCAATGCAAATTGTTCCAAAATAGCCTTCATACGACTTTCAGGATGATTATTCCCCCCTTGCCAAGCAGCAATTAAACCATTAGCAATCATTTGACAACGATTAGTCCCAAAACTTTCTTTTTCTGCCAGTTTATTAGTTGGTTCTTCAGCACAACCTAATCCCGGTGCTAGTTGCTTAGTAAATAACGGTACTTCTTGAGAAAAACTAGCTTGATTTTCTAAATATATCTTTTGTAAAATTGGGTAAATAGTTTTATATTCATGTTTACTAAAATAAAGCACTGCTGAATCATACCGGCTATATTCATCAGGAGCATATAGAGCTTTAAATGAGAAAGCAATGTGCATATTATTGAATTCTCTAGTCACATTATCGATCACTGATACCGCCCCATCAGGTGATACATTAAAGTAGATTCTAACAATATCTTGATTATCTTGAGTGCCTAGATTAGATACTGCCATATAAAACCCATTTTGGACTAGATTTTTAGGCATTTTGATTGCCACCAAATCACCAACATTAGCTGATTTATCAATTTCTGATAAATATAGATCTCGCTCAATATGCAAAGTTAACCCATTTTTTTGGACTGCTAAACAACCATCTTCTTCTTCATTAACTACTAACCAATTTTTACTCCAATAACCTCCACCTGTATTACTCGTATGGAGTCTTTCATAAAATGCCAAATCCATGCCAAATAAGCTATTATTACTGAGGTTATTTATTTGATTGTCATCACCAAGAGAATCATGCCAAGAACCATTGTAATAAGCACTATAGAGAAAATTACGTAAGTGAATACGCAAATGCTTCTCTTGAATATCTAAGGATAGATTTTTAAACCGAGCGATTACTGATTCTGGCAATTCTAATAATTTGTAATCTGGATGCTTAATAGAATAAAATGATTTAATTTCCAGATAATCAACAATATTTTGCAGTGCTATTTGTAATTCTTTTGGAAGTTGAAAAAGTTGATTATAGATAGAATCTAATACTTGCATATAAGCCTTCCTTCTCTAAACAAGAGATAAATTTTTAGCAGTTATTGTTGACAATTCCATCCCCAAAATTGTGGGAATAGATGCTTGAGGACGACATAATAAACTCTTAGCAACTTGGAGCATACAAATACCTGAATTATCAAAGGTTTTTTCATGTTGAAGTCTAGCTTGAATAGCTCTAATTAAAGCTAAACCGCTAAACTGCATTACTAATTGTAAGAAATCTGGACGCAATTCTAAAATTTCTGGAAAAGTAGTTAAATAAGCAGTAACTAATGTTGATAAAGAAGGTTGAATCATTGATAAGGGAATCGCAGCTAAACGCAAACATTCCTCCATTGGTATGGTTTTACTAGAGACTATGCTATATAACCAAACTTGCAGATAACTAGCAATTATTGTGCCTAAATCATTAGCAGGATCTCCCCAACTGCCTCTTTCCCAATCAATTAGTCGGATGATATTTTTATTTTCAGGTAATTTATCTTCTATTTCTATTTCCCAGTTCAAAGATACAAGAATATTATTAAGTTTGAGATCATTATGGGTGAGACAAGCAGGAGTAAAAGCCTGATTTAATTGTGTAATTGCTTTTCCCAAATTATCGTAACGTTGATAGAGAGTAAAAAACTTTAAACCATCAGCCGGAAGTTGACCAAATATTTCTGGTGTAATTCTATTTAATCCTTTGTTAATATTTTGAGATTTCAAAGAATTTTCAAAGAACTTTTGATAGTTATTATTGTCTATTGTCATGCGATGAATAGCTGCAATAGTTGTGCCAACTACCTGAGCAATTTCCTCCGGAAATTCCTGATCTTTGGCGTAAAATTCAGCTAAGTCTTGATATTGATTTAGATAGTTAAAAACAATGATAGAGTTTTCTAAATCAAAATGAATTGCTTCTGACAAAGATGACCGTAAATGAGTTATTTCTGGGAATTTTTGCCAAAAAGCATGAACTCTCCACTCATCTATAAATTCACCTAAAGTTTTACCATTTTGATCATAACGCTCTTGTTTTACTAATAGTTGACGACCATCTGATAAAGTGATTAATAGGTTAAAGTTTTTAGCAGATTTTAATTCGATTTTACTTAGGGACTCCTCTTGTGGCTGACAAATTTTGTTTTCAACAAGGTAATTGAAAACATTTGCAAAACTTATTAAGAATGGCATGATTTCAAATGATAATAATATATGTGTGTGAAATTGCTATTGCTCAGTTAATTTCAGTTTTAGTAAAATGATTAACTTGATAGGTTGAAAATTATTTATTTTCTAAATGTCTTCGTTAATAGTGAAATGGCATCTATAGCATAAATTACTAAGACAAATTCTAGAGCCTTAACGCCATAATTAAGTATTTGATTAGCATTATTATATTCACCTCCAAATACAGATACTGCGTCCAAATTACTTAAATTAATAATAAACTTTTTTTCATCAGTATTCTCTAGATTAGAAATCCTAATGTTTGCCATTTCTTACCTCTAGAAAGATTCAATTTTTGTGGATGCAATTTTATTAACTATCCAGGATTATTAGGAATCAATCTCATGTAAGTAACATAGATTAGTTTTTACTTTTACTCCTGGATAGTTATATCGGCTTTGTAGTTGACTACAAAGCCAAGTAATTAGTATCCGTAGTGAGAATCATTGCTGAAGGATTTAGCGATATGCTTAATACTAGCAATCGCATATCCATCAACTAAGAATTCTAGATATTTAACACCAAAGTCACCATAAGCACTAAAACCGCTGAAATCACCACCACCACCATTGATTGATACAGAAGCTGCATCATTCAATTCATTAAGATAGCTTTCAGAATCTGCAAATAATTCAGAACCAGTTGTATTTAGTTGAGAAAGGGTAATAGTTGCCATAATTTCCTCCAAGAAGATTTGTTTTTGTAAGTTAGAATTTGTGAGTCGGTTAAGTTGGTGTTTCCTTAACCGTTACTCCTATTTTTATTCATAAAAAATAGAAAAATCAAGGCTTTGAACCTAGTAAAAAAGACACAAATATCTGAATTCTGTCTTTTATAAAAACTGCAAACTATGAAATTAACTCCATAAAAAATCGTGTATCTTCAGGTTAATAAATCTGAAAATACACGAAAATAAGTAAAATATTGAATTTTTTCACAGCAGATATTAAAAATCGAATTTGCTTCTTAGACTATCTGTTGTATCTTTGAGGCTGATTTTCCACCTTTCCATACTACTGTCTAGTTCTTTGAATACTGTTGAAAGATCAGTTGTATTGGTTATATTGGTTGTTGGCGGATTTCTTCTGTCTTTCCTCATCACGTAACCACCTTTAAGAGTCTTCATTTCCCAAGGTGTTAGTTGATCCAGAATCGGTTCTGCAAGCCTAAGTTCTAATTCAGAAATTGTAATTCTCATTGTTGATTCACCTCCTTGAATACTCCATTTATATGGAATCAGGCTATAAATTTATCCTGCTCTTATATTCTGGAATAGTATCTGACAAAATAAATGATTTGAAACTAATTTATTAGACAGAATCAAGGGTATTTTGTCTATGGAAACAAAAAAAGCAAAGGAAGTTTCATAAAAGTAACTTCCCTTGCCTTAGATGAATTAAAAACTATCTACCTCTATCAAAAGGTGGAAGTTTCTTTCTAGCTTTAGTAATTAACCAACAAATGCTAACCGAGGTGCGACTTCAGCAGGACGTTCTACACCTTTGAGGTAAGCAAGAACGGTATCAGCATCAGATACTTCAAAAGGATCACTACCACAGTTATCTTCAAAACCTGGTTCAATGAACATTTTTTCAATTTCGCCGTTATTAACAACCATTGCATAACGCCAAGAACGCATTCCAAAACCGATGTTAGATTTATCAACTAACATTCCCATTTTGCGGCTAAATTCTCCACTACCATCTGGTAACAAGAAAACATTTTTAGCGCCTTGTTGTTTGCCCCATTGGAACATTACAAATGCGTCATTAACTGACAAACAAATGATTTGATCAACACCTTGCGCTTTGAATTCCTCAAACAGTTCTTCATAGCGAGGCAAATGAGTAGAAGAACAGGTAGGAGTGAAAGCACCAGGAAGCGCAAATAATACTACTTTCTTACCGGCAAAAATTTCTTGTGTGGTGACATCTTTCCAAGTGTAAGGATTTGGTCCACCGATAGATTCATCCCGCACACGAGTCTTGAATACTACATTTGGAACGTGAGTAATAGCAGTCATAAATACCTCTTTTTTAGATGGAAGATTTTAACTCGTGTTGCTGCTTTTGCTTAGAGCATCAGTAGCTTATCTCATAAATCAGAATAATTCTGATTTAGGAATTAGTCAATAGTCATAAATACTTATTTTATAATGTATTTATTAAAAAATATTAGTTCTTAAAAAATGAACGTTATAATAAGAGATTATATTTTTATATAGCTAAGTAAATCCTATGCAGCAAAAAGCTAATGATATTGTCAAAACCTTGAAAACTAGAGGGTTGCGAGTCACACCCCAGAGATTTGGCGTTTATGCCAACCTATTAGCCAGACGAGATCACCCGACGGTTGATCAAATCATGAGAGACTTGAATCATGAAGCACCCACTTCTTCTCAAGCAACCGTATATGCGGCACTTCAGGCACTGCGAGAGGTGGGTTTGGTGCGAGAAGTGCTATTAGAGGAAGGTGTCTCCCGTTATGATGCTAACGTTGCCCCCCACCATCATTTTCGCTGTAACTGCTGTGGTGCAATTGAAGATATCAACTGGAATACTTTCCCCGATATTGATGTCAGTCAATTGCGACAGGGGTTAAAAGTGGCACGGTATGAAGTGACAGTTGAGGGAGTGTGCGATGTTTGCAGCACCCATGTTTGATATAATAATTAACTAAAATTGCATAGGAGTAGACAATGTACGACAGCGATAAACGGAAACTCTTATCAGCATTGTGTCATGGAGCAATTTTTTTTAGTACCACAATTGTCTCCGTTGGCTTACCCATAGCCATACTATTTGTATCAGATGATCCTGTTGTCAAAGAGAATGCCAAAGAATCTATCAATTTCCATTTTAACGTTTGGTTATATGGAGCAATTCTGGGAGCATTGTTTTTTCTGTTTGGTTGGTTGATTTTACCATTATTCATCTTGTTTCCACTCGCAGGTTTAGGTTATATCCTCCACTGGGGATTGACAATTTGGGCGCTAATTGGCGTTTTTAGTGATCCTAATCAACCTTGCCGTTATCCGTTTATTTTTCGAGTTTTTTAGCTCATATCAGGAAAGACATGGTAGGTTAATTAATCATAGACTTTTGATTAATTAACCTACCAAAATTAATTCCATGATTTTTTAAGATTGTTTTTTGCAAATTTGTTATAAGCAAATGTCTATCAAGTTGTAAAATATAAAATTGCCCCACAGCTTCATCAACAGTAGGGCAAAAGACAGTTAAGCACTGCTTGTAGTTTGTCTGAATAGAGCAAATTAAAAACTTGCTTTTGTGACGCTTTATTCTATGTCCATTGTATTATTTTGTCTGCACAAAATTTATGTTTCCTATACATCGCCCTCGTCGTCTGCGTAGCCATACCCAATTGCGTCGGATGGTACGTGAAACCGTTTTAACTACTAACGATTTGATTTATCCATTGTTTGCAGTACCAGGAGAAGGTATTGCCAAGGAAGTCAAATCTATGCCCGGTGTCTATCAACTTTCAGTAGATAAGATTGTTGAAGAAGCTAAGGAAGTTTATGATTTAGGAATTCCGGCAATTATCTTATTTGGAATTCCGGCAGATAAAGACATAGATGCTACCGGGGCGTGGCATGATTGTGGCATTGTTCAAAAAGCAGCAACCGCAGTTAAAAATGCTGTTCCTGATTTAATTGTTATGGCTGATACTTGTTTATGTGAATATACAAGTCATGGTCATTGTGGTTATTTACAAGTTGGTGATTTAACTGGAAGGGTTTTAAATGATCCAACTTTGGAATTATTAAAGAAAACCGCAGTTTCTCAAGCTCAAGCTGGTGCAGATATTATCGCACCTTCGGGGATGATGGATGGTTTTGTGCAAGCTATTCGCGCAGGTTTGGATGAGGCGGGATTTGAAGATATTCCGATTATGTCCTATGCTGCTAAATATGCTTCGGCTTATTATGGGCCATTTAGAGATGCGGCGGACTCAACACCACAATTCGGGGATAGACGCACTTACCAAATGGACCCCGGTAACGCTAGGGAAGCGCTAAAAGAAATTGAGTTGGATATTGCTGAAGGTGCTGATATGCTCATGGTAAAACCAGCTTTGGCATATATGGATATTATTTGGCGCGTCAAGGAAGCTACTAATTTACCTGTGGCGGCTTACAATGTCTCTGGTGAGTATGCGATGGTGAAGGCTGCGGCTTTAAATGGTTGGATTGATGAGCAGCGCGTTGTTATGGAAACCTTGACTGGCTTTAAACGGGCTGGTGCTGATTTGATTTTGACTTACCACGCTAAGGATGCGGCTCGGTGGTTGTAATAAGATAATGTCTCACGCAAAGGCGCAAAGAGTGTTTTTGTGTTTGGGCGTGAGATTTTTTGGTATATTTTACAATACCTTGTCCATTTTTTGTAGGTCGGGTTAAGCGACAGCGCAACCCGACGCATTTGTTGGACAGGAAGCCCACACTGTACCGTCAGGTCAGTTTGGGTAGTTCACCCTTTAATAAATCACCTGGCAGAAAAGCCCCATTTTCAGTAATAATGGCGGTAATTAAATCAGCAGGTGTGACATCAAAAGCCGGGTTATAAAATTCCACTCCTGGAGGTGTGAGAACAGTTTCACCTATTTGATATATTTCTGCTGGGTGACGTTCTTCAATGGGAATTTGACTACCATCAATTAATTCAAAATCTACTGTAGATAAAGGTGCAGCGACAAAGAAAGGAATATTATGAGCTTTGGCGACAATAGCTAAACTATAAGTTCCGATTTTATTGGCAGTGTCACCATTAGCAGCAATTCTATCAGCACCCACAACTACAGCATCAATTAAACCTTGTTTCATGCAGTGGGCAGCCATATTATCGGTAATTACTGTCACTGGAATGCCTTCTTGGACACATTCCCACGCGGTGAGTTTTGCACCTTGTAACCGGGGACGGGTTTCGTCAGCAAATACCCTGGCTAAACGTCCTTCTTTCCACGCAGAACGGACTACACCTAATGCTGTCCCATAACCGGCAGTGGCTAATGCCCCAGCGTTGCAATGAGTGAGTATAATTAGTTGGTCTGGGGTTTGCGGTAATGCTGCCAAACCATGATCACCTATAGCTTGACAGGTTTGTAGATCTTCGGCATTGATCTTTTGGGCAGTTTCTAAAAGAGTTTGTTGAATTTCGGCGACTGTTCCCACGGTTTCATAAGCCGTTTTCATCATTCTACCAATAGCCCAAAACAAATTTACCGCAGTGGGACGGGTAGAACGCAACAAATTAGCGACTGTTTCCAATTTAGTCAAAAACTCTTGGATATCGCTTGTTTCAATTTCCCTTGCACCTAAATACATTCCATAGGCCGCAGCCACTCCTATCGCCGGCGCACCTCTCACAATCATGGTTGTAATGGCTTGTGCCATATCTTCACTGCGGTGAATCTCCACCACTGTATATTCATTAGGTAAGCGAGTTTGATCAATGAGTGATACTGAATTATTGCGCCAAATAACGGGATAAACCATATTGTTAGTTGTTAGTTGTTAGTAGGGGCGAAGCATTTGGAAGATAAATTATCGGTCATTGCCAAAAATAGTTCTCCGAATGCTTCGCCCGTACAGTTGTTAGTTGTTAGTAGGGGCGAAGCATTTGCAAGATAAATTATCGGTCATTGCCAAAAATAGTTCTCCAAATGCTTCGCCCGTACAGTTGTTAGTTGTTAGTAGGGGCGAAGCATTTGGAAGATAAATTATCGGTCATTGCCAAAAATAGTTCTCCAAATGCTTCGCCCGTACAGTTGTCAGTTGTCAGTGGTAATGGATGAAAGGGAACTTTTAGATATAGTAATTATCAATCATTATTCAACAAATTCATGCTCTTTTGCCTGTTCCCTGTTCCCTGTTCCCTCTTTCCCAAATTAAGTTAAAAAAAAAAGATGAAAATTACCAAAAAAATCAACAATTGGCTGGAAACCCATGCGGCTGCACCTGCTTATGGTGGTTGGGTATTGGCGGGAATTTCTGTGTGTTATTTGGGTGCAGGGATTAATACCATGGCTGGCTGGCTGTATGTGATTAGTGGAGTCAGTTTTGCTCTTTTGGGTGTGTCCGGGTTTGTTGCACCGCGATCGCTTGCAGGTATAATTGTCAAACGTCGTCCCATTGAACCAGTAACCGCAGGTGATGACCTAAAAATTGAGATAGAAATTCACAATCAGAGAAAACAATCGGCGACTTTATTACAAGTTAGAGACATTCTCCCATTTATTTTTGGTCAGCCAGTCCAGCAAAGTATTGAATCTATTCCACCACAGGATAGTTATCGCTGGGTATATTATCACCCTACCCAACAGCGAGGCCTTTACCGCTGGCATACGGTAGAATTAGCTACGGGTGCGCCTTGGGGTTTGTTTTGGTGTCGTCGTCCCCGTCAGTGTGAAGCTAGGGCAATTGTTTATCCCACCGTCTTACCCCTGACTACCTGCCCTTTAATTGATGAAATCGGACAAGATGACAGCCAACAGGGAGATCCTCGTGGTAAACCTTTACAAATGGCAACAACGGGATTAGTGCGATCGCTGCGTCCCTATCGTATAGGTGATCCTACCCGATTGATTCATTGGCGGACAAGCGCCCGTTATGGAGAATTACGAGTGCGGGAATTAGAAGTAATTACCGGGGGACAAGAAATTATTATTGCCATAGATAGTTCCTTCCAGTGGCAACAAGAATTATTTGAACAAGCCGTAATTACCGCTGCTTCCTTGTATTTTTATGCCCAACAGCAACAACTGCAAGTACAATTATGGACATCAGCTACAGGTTTAATTACAGGCAATATCGCAGTTTTGGAAACCTTAGCAGCCACCAACCCTATCGAGAAAAACAGCTTACCACCGGATAACTGTCCCCTAATTTGGCTGACACAAAACTCCTTTACCACATCCACCTTACCCCTGGGTAGTCGTTGGCTACTCTGGCAAAATTCAGATTCAGCAGCAGAAACTGTCATTAATCGGGAATATCCCGGTATCATTATCCAAAACGAACAAGAGCTACAACCCCAATTGCAAAAAGCTCTTAATTTATTTTAAGGCGATTTCTCACACTGAGCCTGATGTACAATGCAATGAAACATTAAAATTTATCAACAGCACAGCCCATGGTGACATCAGAAGTGAATTCACAATCCAGCGATAAAAGCCTAGAAGCAATGCGGCATTTTTCCGAACAATATGCCAAACGGACGGGAACATACTTCTGTTCTGAACCTTCTGTTACCGCAGTTGTGATCGAAGGACTAGCCAAGCATAAAGATGAACTCGGTGCGCCTTTATGCCCTTGTCGTCACTACGAAGATAAGGAAGCCGAAGTTAATGCCGCTTTTTGGAATTGCCCTTGCGTCCCCATGCGCGAACGCAAAGAATGTCACTGTATGCTATTCCTTACCTCTGATAATGAGTTTTCCGGCGACAAACAAGAAATCTCTATGGAGACTATCAAAGAAGTTCGGGATACTATGGGATGAACGAAACCATGTCTGAAGAGTTTTGGCAAGGTGTAGAACAGTTCAATGCTGGACAGTTCTATGCTTGTCATGACATTCTTGAAGCACTCTGGATTGATAGTATCGAACCAGATAAAACTTTTTATCAAGGTATTCTCCAAATTGCCGTGGGACTGTATCATCTGGGTAATCATAATTTAAGAGGAGCAATGATTCTTTTAGGAGAAGGTAGTAATCGTCTTCGCCGTTATCTACCCAGCTACGGCGGTATTAATGTGGAAGAATTATTTACTGAAAGTGTGGATTTGTTAAAGACTCTACAACAAGAAAGTCTACAACCAATGGCAAATAATAAATTGGCTGAAAATCAAGCTCGACTTTTACCCAGTATTTCCCTGTCTAAACTATGATTTATGGGATTTTGATGATTTGTGGGATTTATTTGCTTAATTTTTGGTGGGTGTTTCCAACTTGATCATTGTCTAAACTATGATTTGTGGGATTTTGATGATTTGTGGGATTTATTTGTTTAATTTTTGGTGGGTGTTTCCAACTTGATCATTGTCTAAACTATGATTTGTAGGATTTTGATGATTTATGGGATTTATTTGCTTAATTTTTGGTGGGTGTTTCCAACTTGATCATTGTCTAAACTATGATTTGTAGAATTTTGATGATTTGTGGGATTTATTTGCTTAATTTTTGGTGGGTGTTTCCAACTTGATCATTGTCTAAACTATGATTTGTGGGATTTATTTGCTTAATTTTTGGTGGGTGTTTCCAACTTGATCATTGTCTAAATTATGATTTGTGGGATTTTGATGATTTGTGGGATTTATTTGCTTAATTTTTGGTGGGTGTTTCCAACTTGATCATTGTCTAAACTATGATTTGTGGGATTTTGATGATTTGTGGGATTTATTTGCTTAATTTTTGGTGGGTGTTTCCAACTTGATCATTGTCTAAACTATGATTTGTGGGATTTTGATGATTTGTGGGATTTATTTGCTTAATTTTTGGTGGGTGTTTCCAACTTGATCATTGTCTAAACTATGATTTGTGGGATTTTGATGATTTGTGGGATTTATTTGCTTAATTTTTTGTAGGTGTGTCAGACTTGATAATTCGGTAACAATTAACAAATTTTTGCCAGTTGTGAGCAAAGGTTCTGGAAGCGAAACTTAAAGTTTAAAAAACCGTCCATTTTTGCTATAGGACTCATATTTGATTTTTATCTCCCTGTTCCCCGTTCCCCGTTCCCTAATTACTATGATACCTCCTTATCAATTGCTAAAATCACAGATCCGCCGCTTAGGATTGGCCTTGGTACTGCCAATTTCCCTTTTAGGTGTAGTAGGATTGCCTACCCAATTACCACCAGCTACAGCCCAATCTGGGGGGAATCGTCCCCTGACTATCCGCTCTGATACTCAAGAATATGACGCGAAAACCCAAGTAATTACTGCCCGTGGTAATGTGCAAATGGTGTATCCGGCTCGTCAAATTCAAGCCACATCTGCTCAAGCTCAATATTTTAGTAAAGAAAAACGGATTGATTTCAGTGGGAATGTTTACATTTTGCAACAAGGTAGCAATAGTATTCGCGCGGAAAAAGTCACTTATTTAATTGATGAAGGTAAATTTATCGCCTTACCCCAATCTAATCGTCAGGTAGAATCTACATATATGGTGGAGGATGCCAATCCCAGTAGACAAACTACTAAACCGGCACCAAAAACTCCAGCCCTAAAACGTTCTAATTAGTATCTACAACCTGGATAAAACCTCATAGTGAAAATTGTTTTAGAGAATATTCACAAATCTTACGGTAAACGATTAATTGTGAATCGCGTGAATCTTTCCGTTAGCCAGGGTGAAATTGTCGGTTTACTAGGTCCCAATGGGGCTGGGAAAACGACAACATTTTATATTGCTACAGGTTTAGAAAAACCCAATCATGGCAAAGTTTGGTTAGATAATTTTGATATTACTAATTTTCCTATGCACAAAAGGGCTAGATTGGGTATTGGTTATTTAGCTCAAGAACCAAGTGTATTTCGTCATCTTTCAGTGCAAGATAATATTCTCCTAGTATTTGAGCAAACTCAAGTTCCCAGGAGGGAATGGAGACAACGACTACATACTTTATTGCAGGAATTTCGCTTAGAAAAGGTAGCTCTTAGCAAAGGTATTCAACTTTCTGGTGGGGAACGACGACGCACAGAATTAGCAAGAGCTTTAGCCGCAGGTAAAGAGGGACCGAAATTTCTGTTTTTAGATGAACCTTTTGCTGGAGTTGATCCCATTGCTGTATCTGAAATTCAGGAGATTGTCAGCCAATTACGCGATCGCGGTATGGGCATTTTAATTACAGATCATAATGTCCGCGAAACCCTGGCCATTACAGATCGGGCTTACATCATGCGCGAAGGACAAATTCTCGCTTTTGGTAATGCTGATGAACTTTACAATAACCCGTTGGTACGACAATATTATTTAGGTGATAATTTCGCAGTTTAAACTTTGCGCCTTTGCTCCTTCCCGTCTTTGCGCGAAACATAAATTATGATATATAAACAGTTTAAACCCTTCTCTAATTTCATTTCCCTATTTTCATTTTCCATCATGGATCGCTACTTGGCGATGCAATTAATTTCACCATTTTTATTTGGTGTTGGTGCATTTACTTCTGTAGTTTTAGCAATTGATAGTTTATTTGAATTATTACGAAAAGTTGTAGAATCTGGGCTACCGCTGAATATTGCTTTAGAGATTTTCTTATTAAAGCTACCTTATGTCATGGTTTACTCCTTTCCCATGTCCACTTTGTTAGCTACTTTAATGACCTATAGCCGTCTGTCTAGCGAAAGTGAATTAATTGCTTTGCGTGGGTGTGGAGTTAGTGTTTATCGGATGGTTTTTACGGCTGTGGTGTTAAGTTTTGCCGTCACGATCATGACTTATATATTTAATGAGCAAATTGCCCCTGCGGCAAATTATAAGGCTACTATTACCCTAGCACAAGCCCTCAAGTCAGACCAACCTTCCTTTAAACAACAAAATATTTACTATCCTGAATATCGAGAATTTAAAGAAGCAGATGGTAGTAAAAATAAAATACTTTCTCGCTTATTTTATGCTGACCAATTTGATGGTAAGCAAATGAAAGGTTTAACAATTATAGATCGTTCTCGCGGCGGAGTTGATCAAATTGTTGTTTCCGAATCAGCTAAATGGAACGGTCAAAAACAAGTTTGGGATTTTTACAATGGGACTATCTATTTTGTAGCGACTGATCGCTCTTATCGGAATATTTTACGCTTTGAACATCAGCAATTACAACTCCCGCGCACTCCTTTAACCTTAGCCGAAAATAGCCGAGACTATGGCGAAATGAATATTTCTCAAGCCCTAGAACAACTAGAAATAGAACGTTTGGGTGGTAATGATCAGAAAATTCGCAAGCTCCAAGTGCGAATTCAACAAAAAATCGCCTTTCCCTTTGTTTGCGTTATTTTTGGTTTAGTTGGCTCAGTTATGGGTAGCATACCTCAACGCACTGGACGCGGGACAAGTTTTGGTATTAGTGTGATTGTGATTTTCAGTTATTATTTACTATTATCTGTTTCTGGAGCTTTAGCACAGGCTGGTATACTTTCTCCCATAATTGGTGCTTGGTTGCCCAATTTATTTGGATTAGTAACGGGTTTATTTTTATTAATCCGAGTAGCCCAGAGATAATGTAAATTTATAAGTCAGTTATCTGGATATTAGGTTTTTTTAGTCATAATTTCAGCAACAAAAGGCTATATATTATTTAATATCTAGCAGCATTTCGATATGAGTAAAATTCGCATTGTCGTTATTGAAGATCATTACCTCACTCGCTTCTCTATTTGCAAAGCATTACAACAAAAAAACGAAATTGAAGTAGTTGGAGAAGCTGGTAATGCCCGTCAGGGTCTAATAATGTTAAAGAAGCTACAGCCAGATGTGGCAATTGTGGATATAGGTTTACCAGATCAAGATGGGATTGAACTAACCAAGGAAATTAAAGCGATCGCTAATCATCGTCAATTATCAAATACAAAGGTATTAATTCTAACGTCATCTGATAATAAAGCATCTGTACTTGCAGCCTTTAGCGCTGGTGCAGATTCCTACTGTATGAAAGATATCCGGTTTGATAATTTACTCGAAGCTATACGGGTAACTGCTGATGGTAATCCTTGGATTGATCCGATGATTGCTCGGATTATTTTAGAAAAGGCACAGCAGAAGACACATTTTGTCCAATCCAATGATAATAAACCACCTGTTAACTCTAGTATTCTCTCAGACAGAGAATTAGAAGTGTTAAAATTGATTACCAAAGGTTGTAGTAATGATGATATCGCCAAGAGACTTTATATTGCAACTGGAACTGTGAAAACACACATTAGCAATATTATGAATAAATTATGTGCTAATGATCGTACAGAAGCAGCAGTAATTGCTCTGCGTTCTGGCTTAGTTACATAATTATTAAATTAAGGACATCTTGCCATTCAAAGATGTGGAAAGTTGAGTCAAATTATGACTGATAAAAAGTTAGATAAGCTCAAGCTCATGGTGGTAGATGATGAGTTAGATAACTTAGATTTACTCTATCGCACATTTTGGAAAGATTTTAAAGTCTATAGAGCTAATAATGCCAGTGAAGCCTTGGCTATCTTAGAAAAAGAAGGTGAAATGGCTGTGATTATCTCTGACCAGAAAATGCCCGACATCAACGGTAGTGAATTATTAAGTTTGACGGTTGAGCGTTTTCCTGATACAATTCGGATTTTGCTAACTGGTTTTACTGATGTGGAAGATTTAGTAGATGCAATTAACTCTGGTCGCGTATTTAAGTACATTACTAAACCTTGGAATCCCAACCAACTTCAATTATTAGTTAAGCAAGCTAGTGACACATATCGCTTAGTTAAAAAACGGGTAGCAGAATTATCTCGGGCATTGCGACGGGAATCTTTATGTAATGCTATGATAAAGGCAATTAGAGAATCTTTAGACTATAACAATATGCTGCAAAAAATTGTTGCCACGATGGGAGAGACATTTGCGGCTCATAATTGTTTACTCAAACCAGTAGAAGATGATTTATTAATACAACAGCCATTTTGCTATCAAAATCCTCAATCTGAAATCTGTAATTTACTTCCAGACCCTAGTGAGTTAATTGCTGAAGTTTTCCAAACCCAACATTATCAAATAACAGAAAATTTTTATAAAGATATCCCTTATCAATACTTGGTTATTCCCCTCATTTATAAACAACATTCACTAGCTATTGTTGCTATTTGTAAGTTAGGAAGCGATCAGATTTGGCATCAAGAAGATATTCAACTAATTACAGATGTGTCCGAACAAGCTGCTTTAGCAATTTTCCAAGCCAAACTCTATCAAAGTCTGCAAGAAAAACAACAACAAATTCACCTGGAGTTGGAAGTAGCTCGCCAAATTCAACATAATATATTACGGCAAACCTTACCGGAAATCACAGGTGTAAAAATCCAAGCTTGTTGCTATCCAGCAAGAGAGGTTGGGGGTGATTTTTTTGAGGTATTTGTCCATGCTAATGGTGATTTGTGGTTAGCAGTTGGTGATGTTTCTGGTAAGGGCGTGCCAGCGGCTTTATTTATGGCTAGTACGATTTCTCTGCTGCGTCGGGAACTATCTCAAGAAGTACCTGTAGAGCCAAATGTGATGATGCAGAATCTGAATTATGCTCTGAGTGATGACTTAATCAGCAGTAATTATTTTATCACGATGGTTTTAGCCCGTTATCACCCAAGCACAAGAGAACTTGTCTATGCTAATTCTGGGCATATTTATCCTTTTATGTGGTCACAAAAAACAATTTTTAATGATTCTCCCCATTATCTGAAAGTTCGGAGTATTCCCTTGGGAATATTACCTAAATGGCAAGGAAAATCTGGCCGTTTGATTCTTGCTCCCGGAGATACATTACTGCTGGCTAGTGATGGAATTACGGAAGCAACTGGATGGGAAAATTTAGACAATTCCCAAACAACTAATCGTTCTATGCTCAATCAAGCAGGTTTGTGGCAACTGATTAAAAAACAAACTCAATCACTTAATCTGGATAATTTATTAGCTGTTATTCAAGCCAATAATGATCTCCAAGAAGATGATCAAACTATACTCTCTTTGGAGATTTTATAGGTTATGAAAAGTGAACTTCATGTTCCTAGTGACCTGAGTTTTATCAATATTGTAGAAAACTGGTTATTGGGATGTTTACAATTGCATCTAGGGGAATCTGTTGATTGGACAAAACAATCAAGTCTGTTACGATTAGTTTTGATAGAAGCATACTCTAATGCTGTTCGTCATGCTCATAAAGAAAAGCTAAATTTACCAATTTTACTGCGTTTAGAACTGAAAGGCCGAGATTTATCAATAGAGATATGGGATCATGGTGAAGGTTTTGATCTGTCTACTTATTTTCCACCCAACCCCCTTGACAGACAAGAAGGTGGTTATGGTTGGTTAATTATGAATCGGTTGATGGATAAGGTAGAGTATAAATTACAGGTAAATGGTGCTAATTGTCTGAAGCTAGAAATGACTCTCACAGAACTATTGCCTGATGTTTTAAAAGATTGACAATCTCAGAGGATGTTTGAAAAGTGGTATTCCGTAATTTTCATCACATTGCTACCCCCCTTAGTCCCCCCTTGTAAAGGGGGGAAACAATAAAAATCCAGTTCCCTCCCCTTTACAAGGGGAGGGTTAGGGTGGGGTAAAAAATATTTGATACATCAACCATAACTTTTCAAACACCCTCTCAGGTCTAAATACACTGAGATTGTTTAATCAAAGATATGACTTGCTCTACCAAGTTTTCACCAGGCAGAGTAAAGAAATCAATTCAGAATAAGTTGCAGAAAATTATTTGCTAATACCAGGAAATTCTCTAATTTACACACCATATTTAAATAAAATGATGGTGAGATGGGAATATTGCCTGTCCAAATTTCATCTCATTAAGAATCTTCTGGAAATACCCATTTTGGTGGTTCTGTCATTTTTTTCCGCAATCTTTCTTCAGCTATTTCTAGCATTTTGTCTAAAGAAGTTTCTTCAATAAACTTTGAAGTTGATTCTCTAAACTCGATATTGGGACATTTATCACCTAAAACGCAACCGTTAACACAGGCTTCAGCACAGTTAATTTTTTGCTCCACAATTAATTCCTCTCTAATTTGGGTGTTTTCACTTGGCAAATAAATTTTACCTAATTTGTTTCTTAAACTAGTGTACTGTAGGGGTTTAAGATTGCGCTTTCCTCCTACTTCTAAATTTGTAGAAAAACGGCTCATGTCGGAATTATTAGCTAACACTGGAACTATTGCGGCGATCGCTACTGCTGTTGTCCCTCAGCAAGGTAGTGTAGGTATTGTGCGGGTTTCTGGTGATCAGGCAATGGCGATCGCGCACACTCTATTTTACGCCCCAGGGAGACAAGTTTGGTCAAGTCATCGCATCATTTATGGTTATATTCGTCAACCCCAAACTCAGCAAATTGTTGATGAAGCTTTATTATTAATAATGAAAGCCCCTCGGTCTTTTACCCGTGAAGATGTGGTAGAATTCCATTGTCACGGGGGAATTATGGCGGTGCAACAGGTATTACAACTATGCTTGGAAAATGGCGCAAGATTAGCTCAACCGGGAGAATTTACATTAAGAGCATTTTTAAATGGCAGATTAGACTTAACCCAAGCGGAAAGTATAGCAGATTTAGTGGGAGCAAAATCACCTCAAGCTGCTCAAACGGCTTTGGCTGGATTACAAGGTAAATTAGCCCAACCTATCCGCAAATTACGGGCTAATTGTTTAGATATTTTGGCAGAAATTGAAGCCAGAATTGATTTTGAGGAAGATTTACCACCTTTAGATCAGCAAAGAATTATTGCAGATATTGAGCAAGTGACGGCGGAAATTAGTAAATTATTAGCCACAAAAGACAAGGGTGAATTACTGCGAACTGGTCTAAAAGTGGCGATAGTGGGGCGACCAAACGTGGGAAAATCGAGTTTATTAAATGCTTGGAGTCAGAGCGATCGCGCCATTGTCACCGACTTACCAGGAACAACCCGCGACGTGGTAGAATCTCAATTGGTTGTGGGAGGAATCCCCGTCCAAGTATTAGATACAGCGGGGATTCGGGAAACAGTAGATCAGGTAGAAAAAATCGGTGTAGAGCGATCGCATCGTGCCGCTAATGATGCTGATTTGGTATTATTTACCATTGACGCGGCCGCCGGTTGGACATCAGCAGATCAAGAAATTTATGAACAGGTAAAACACCGTCCGGTAATTTTAGTCATTAATAAAATTGACCTGATTTCATCAGCAGAACAAGAAAATCTTCAATCCAAAATCCAAAATCCAAAATCCAAAATTCTCACAGCCGCAGCCATAAATCAAGGAATTGATAATTTAGAAACAGCGATTTTAGAAATAGTTCAACAGGGAAAAGTTCAAGCCGCTGATCTGGATTTAGCAATTAATCAAAGACAAGCAGCAGCTTTAACAAAAGCCAAGATTGATTTAGCACAAGTGCAAATGACAATCACCGATAAATTACCCTTAGATTTTTGGACAATTGATTTAAGAGGAGCAATTCAAGCATTAGGAGAAATCACCGGAGAAGAAGTTACAGAATCGGTTTTAGATCGGATTTTTAGCCGCTTCTGTATTGGTAAATAAGATCATTTATTGTTTGCAGTCCCCTAATAATATCTCAAAATTGCAGTATTTTAGACCGTGATGATTTCTTTGATGATCACATAAGGTTCAACAATCAGAGCATTAAATCGCTTCTCACGGTTGAGATTCCATTCTCCCACTTGATCTATTGTCGGTTTGGCTAATAATTGTTCATCTATCCAATGTTGCACTGAAAGAATATTATCACTAGCGATCGCTTCTCCCACATCTAATAAGTCTAAATTCTCCGCTATCACAATTACTGCATCTTTTTGGACATGGGGAATTAACCACTCCCATTCTGCTTCATCGAGATTTTGTTGTAATTTTTCGCGTAAATCCGACATAATTCCCCACTTTATTGATTATTAGTTTGATTTTACAATATCAGAAACCTATTTTTTGTGTGTAGTTAATTTTTTTTAACGAACCACAGAGACACAGAGGACACAGAGATGGAGAAGGAAGGGATATTTATATATTTTTTAAGACGTTATGGTTTCAACTAAATATTCAGGAGGTAGTGAATTAATAAACTGACTTTTGGACTTGGGTTCATTTTGATAATCTTTGAGAAACCAGGAGATAAATAACTGTTTTTTAGCTCTGGTTAAAGCTACATAAAATAACCGCTTTTCTTCCTCTACTTTCTGATCTATCAAACTGTAGTAAGTCGGAAATTCTGCCTCACACATACCTGCAATAAAGACGGTATCAAATTCCAAACCTTTTGATTGATGAATTGTGATGATTAAAACTTGATTATTTTCTTGGGAAATTTGATCTAAGTTTTTTGCTAATGCTGTATATTCTATAATATTTCTCAGCACTGTATCAGGATGTAATTCTAAATTATCCTGTTCTTTGAAAATCTTGACTAACCTTTTGAGATTTTCTAATCTGTGTGATTCATGATTTTCATAGTAGTCATATAAACCAGAATCAATTAATATGTTACCTAATAAATCTGCTGGACGTAATTTTTGACTGGTATTTTTCCAACTTTGAATATCATCAGCTAAATTTTCAAATCCTTTTCCATAACGGTAAACTAATGCTTGACGATAATCAGCACGAACTTTCACTAAAGGAATGAGAATTGCTAATAATTCTACAGTTGCACGGGTGTCATTAATAGCACTATGATTTGGTAATTGATTTAGTTTTAATTTAGTGGCTAAATTTTCTAAACTATAATTATCTGCTTGAATAAAACGTTTTGCTAAATCCCACGTATCTCCCCATTGAAATTGCGGAGTTGATAAACCTAATTTTTGAGCATCAGCTATAATCATTTTAATGTCAAAGCCGAGATTATGTCCAACTAAAAAAGCATCTTGGATAAATTCTAGAAATTCTGTAAATACATCAATTGCATTTTTGCCATTTGCTGCTAAAAATTCATCACTATAACCGTGTATTTGTTCTGAATCTCCCACAGCAACAGTATTTTTAATATAAGCATGAAATTCTGATGTTATCTCTCCATTAATTAACTTAATTCCCGCAATTTCAATTACTTCATCTTTACCAGCTAAAAGTCCTGTAGTTTCTACATCAAAAACAATAATTGTTCCCGAATCATAAGCAGTAATTAAATTACTAAAAGGATCACCATCAATAAAAGTTTGTGTTGATGCCATATCCGTTAATTTAAAACCACAATTTTCACCTTCTTTAATGATATGATTTAGAGTAACATTACCAATTCCCCGACTAGGACGCAGTAACATTCTCAACATTGCAGTTGTATCAAAAGGATTGATAATTAACCGTAAATAAGCAAGAGCATCTTTAATTTCTTGACGGGCAAAAAATTGATGTTGTTCAACTGTGACAGAGGGAATATTCAATCTTTCTAAAATGCTACTAATTAGATTACTACGATTATGATTTCTAGTCAAAATAGCAACTCGATTATATGGAAAATCAGGATTATTTTGAGCTAAATTTTGAATTTTTTGAGCAATCCATTTTCCTTCATCCTCTTCATTTTTTGCTGTATAAATAGGAATTAATTCTCCATTTTCACAAATAGGAGCAGGAGTTATTTTTGTATGTCGTGTTTCAAAGGAATCAGCAAAACCAGAAGCAGTATTTAGTAAGATTTTAGTAGCGCGATAATTCCAAGTGAGGGAATATTCTTGCGGTTGAAACTCTTCTTTAAATTGACTTACAACTTCTTCAGGTTCAGAACCTCTCCATTCATAAATAGTTTGATCTAAATCACCAATTATGGCAATATTCCCAGTTCGAGCAGCTAAACATCTGACAATTTCATATTCAGATAAATGAGTATCTTGAACTTCATCAACTTGAATAAAATCAAAACGTTCTTCCCATCTTTTTTTTATTTCTGGATAATCAGAAAACAAGGAACGAACATAGAATATTAAATCAGAAAAATCTAAAGCATGACGTTCTTGTAATAGGTTTTGATATTTACTAGCTAATTTTGCATTATCTATTCCTAATGGTGCAAATAATTTTTCTGGAGGGTAATTAGGAGATAGTTGTAAATGACTCGCTTTAGTTTTGCAATCTGCTATTTTTGATAATTGCTTTTGAGCTTTTTTATCGTCACGTAATCGAAAAATACCTTTAACTATTCCTAAGCAGTCAGTATCATCATAAACTACAAAATCTGCTGGTAAACCAATATTTCTCGCTTCTATTCTCAGGATAGAAGTACATAAACTATGAAAAGTTTTAATTGTGATATAGCGAAATTGTTGAGGAAACATTTCTGCTAACCGTTTTTTCATTTCTTTAGCTGCGCGGTTAGTGAAAGTTAGACAGAGGATTTTTTCGGGAGGAATACCTTCTTCAATTGCTTTGACAACTCTTGATGATAAAACGCGGGTTTTACCAGTTCCCACAGGAGCTAATATTAATAATGCTCCTTTTGTGTGGTTGATGATTTTGATTTGTTCTGAGTTGGGTTGGTTTTGGGAAATCATAATTGTTATTAGAGTGAATATTGTTTATCTTTAGTAGCTGATTTTTGTTTCGGGTTGTAATATTGTCTAACTCTTGCTGGTTCAATTTCTTTAAACAGTTCAGAAACTTTTCCTGATTCTGCAAGTTTCAGAGCATCTTTGATTAAATAATCATTTTTCTCTTCATTAGAAAGTGGAATATTATCTAGTAAATCGTAATTGTACATTCCCAAAATCAAGATGTAGTTTTTCTTGAGTCGAGTAAATGGAGGAGGATCATTTTTTAAAGCATTGACAATACTTTGAAGATGTTGCGGTTGTACATAAGGTTTTGCAAGATGTCCTAAATAAAGCCAAGTTTCTGTTGCTTTCAGCTTTTCAATATCAGATTTAGCTGCTGTTGCAGAGGTAAATATTAATTCCCAACCTGCTAATTTTAGTATTGGCAAAAAACGCAATGATTCAAGTAAAGTAGCGCGAACATATTCACTAGATTCTTCAGTTGCTATGTTACTATTTTGATAATATTGCCATAATTGCTTAATAGCATCTCTATGTCCTTGAGAAGCTAAAGCAATTATTACATCTAGTAAGTTACGAATTACGAATAAATCACAAATGACAAAAATGAGTTCTTCCCAAACTTGATCAAATCCTAGAATTAGCAATTTATTTACAGATGTTCTGATTCTAGTTTCTGATTTTCTCTTGTTTATATTTAATTTTCGCTTTTCTTGTTCACTGATAGAATGACCTTTATCTTTGATAATTGCTATAATTTCTTGTAGATTTTTTAAACTTTCCTTAAATAGATTAACAACTTGAGACTTAATCTGATTTTTCTGATAAATCCAAGTGCGATTCAATTCTTGAAATTGAATACTCCATTGAGAAATAATAATAAAGTTATCATCTGTAGGAAAAGATGGAAATTCTAATTGTTCTTTACTGTTTGATTTTTTATAATTTAATTTTTGATATATTCTCCGACTCAAATTGATTTCTGTGACATAAATTCCCAGGGAATATAAACAATGTTGATATAATTTTATGAATTTCCACCATGATTGATCATCATGACTGCTATTAGCTAACTCAAATTCAGTGCGATAATCATGATCCATTATCCATAAAGAAACAAGCATAGAATTAAAGTTTTTATTCAGTTCCTTTAAATGATCATCTAATTCCGTACTTGGTAAGAAATCAGATATCTTTTTATAATGTTCTGTTTTCTCTTTGTTAAGCTTTAGTCCTAGATTGCTGAGTTTCTCTATTAATTCTATTTCAAATTTTTCAATATCATTACCATTGGGAGCAACTGCAATAATATCATCAACATAACGATGAAAATTGATTTTATGTTTCCATTTTGGTTCATTAGCAAAATAATCATCAATTGCTTTCAGATACAAGTTAGCATAAAAACCTGATGTCAGAGTTCCTTGTTTAAGTCCGCTACCATTTTCATGTCCATTATTCAAATTCTGTTTCATAATTTTAGTAAGTAACCATTTAATACGGTCACTTCTAATTTCTAGTTCTGTTATAGTAATATCAAGTAACTGTTGTTGAATAACTTGTTTATAATATTCTTGTATGTCAGTTCTTAAAACAGCACCTTTGGGACAACTTTTAGCACTTTCTTCTGATGCTTTTAAAAACTTAGTATATCTAGGAAAGTAATTTTCATATAAATCTTCTGTCTGTTCTAATTTTAGTTGATAGGAATAAAAATCAAAGTCTTTATTCTTTCCAATAGTTTGCAAAATAGCAATTGCTAATATTTCTTCTTCTAAACGAGTTAACTGTTTTGGACGACCTTTTGATCTACTTTTGACAAATTTATAGTCAATATCTTGACCAGAAGGAAGCAATTTATCTGAATATAACTTATCAACTAAGTTATCAATAAGAATCTGTAAATTTTCATCCAAATTATTTTCAAACAACCGGATTTCCACCTCATCATAAAAAGATTCATTAAAGATATTATTTCTAGCTTTAACCCAAGCTAATTCTATATTTTCTAAACTAATCAGTTTATTCCATTCATTATCTTCCTCAAGTTCACTATTTTTAATAGTTTGACAAACAGCTTGAAATTGATCAGCATAATTTATTTGATTTTGTTCATACCAATAACTACTAACAGGATTTTCAAAATCTACTGCTTGTTTACCTTCCATAACATAAGAAATTCTATGTTTACAAAGGAATTTATCAAAAGCTGTACATATAGCATTGATACCTTCATTAATATCACTAAATTGAATTATTTGTTTCAGAGATTTTTCTAAATTTTTTGTCCCTATAGTTGTTAAATGTAATTTTTCAATGGGTACTTCTTCCAATAACCGTTTATAAGAAAGTGCTTCATCTTGCCAAAATTCTTTTTCTATATCTGTATCAATTTCTGGTGCTAATCCTAAAGATTTTAGTTTTTTATTTCTTTCTTTTTGTACAAGATCATCTTGACTAATAGATGAAGCTAAATCAAGCTGCATGATAAAAAGATTAGATAAACTTTTCAAAGAAGTATCTTGATCATTTAGCTTGTTTTTTAAGTGACTAATTGTACTAAGAATTGCTGGTGCAAGTGGCTGATTAATTGCTTTAAAATCTAAGGTAATATTAAATGGTTTAATTTTCTCTTGTAATTCCTGCATCAACTTTTGATAAATAGCGTAGCCATAAATATTTGGATCTATGCCTACACAAATAATTTCTATTTTTTTAGAGGCAATCTCTTCTTGAGGTAAAGTTAAAATCTTTTCAATAAAAGCAGCCGTTGCAGCACCCATGACACAACCAACATCTAATAGATAAATGCGGGGATGATATCTTAATCTATTGAGTAATCTATTGGACTCAATAATATTATCTAAAATATGACTCGCTTGAAAATAATAACGCGGAAATAAACTATAAAACTGAAAAGCCGTACTTTTTAAATCTCCTTTCTCTAAACAGTGTAAAATATCTTTTGAATAATTAAGTTCTTTATAACCTTGTGCGTCTAGTATTTCTCCCAACCATTCATGTACAGCAGAATAAGCAGATGCAATAATAGGATGAAAAGAACGACGAATTTTAGTTTCTTCACCCATTACCAAATTAGTAACTTGTTTTGACTTCTGCGCGGAAAGTCCTAAAAGTGCTTGTAATAACAGTTGTTTTGCTATCTCATTAATAGTCTTTCCTTCATTTTCTGATCTCTGCTTTAATGCTTCTAAAGTTTCATCTTCTAATCGAATAGTAACTACCTTACCTGCGTCCCATAAGATTGTTAATTCTCCATTGAGAACCTGAACTATATCCTCTATGGTTTCAAGTCGAGATTTACCAGGATTTTCTATTGCTTTACCAATAGAACTGTGATAACGCGACGCTGGGGAAACATCTCCTCCTGTGGCTCGATATTCTGCAAATTCCTTGGCCAGTTTGTACAGTGTCCAGTCTAAGTCTTTTAGACGTTGCTCGAAATCTTCTTTATATATCATTTTTATCTGCTTTTCTATTTTTTACTGATTACAAACTTAGCTTAACACCCTTTTTATATTACGTCAACAATATAAAATATTTAGGTATACTGTTAATAACTAGCTATTTGATTTAGTCGCTGTACAGGGTGCAATAGTTTGCTGATAAATCTGGCTCTTGACAGTTAAGATACACTGTGTAATAATAGCTGGTAAGCAAAAAATAAGACACTCCAACGCCATTGGAATGTCTTTTGATTTGCGTAACCTTTCCCGATTTCAGTTGGGGCAGGTTATTAACTTGATTGAATTGTTTGTAAGTAAAAGTTCCAAATTTTGTTATTTACACAAAGGACACAAAAAATGAAACCAACATTTAACAATGATAGCTTATCAGCTATTGATCTGGCTCAAAAATCTTTGGCATTGGGTTCTTCCCCGTCTGAAGTAATTGAATTGATACAATCTGTCACTGAATTATCTAATGTGCAGAATCAACAAATTCAAGCGAAACAAGATGAAGAAAGACGTGGCTATTTAATGCAAGATATTATGCGGTTGATTGCACAGCTTAAAATTCCCACTAGTCAACAGCGTGTTCTCAAAGCAATGACAACCTCACAACTTGACGCTTATGCAGAAGAGTTGCATCAACAATCAAAAGAGCGTCCAATTAAACATCTATCAGTAGCATAATTAGGTTTTGGAAACTTACAGCAGGTTTCATGTATTTGCACCACATTCTGAATTAATCTACTTCTTTGCGCCTTTGCTCCTTTGCATCTTTGCGCGAAACTTTGATTTTGGTGGATTTACCTAAAAATATCTGTAACTAGCAAACTCTTGTGGGGTAAGCATCTTGCCTGCCCTATAATAAATTATTACCTACCCAAATCGTGCATTGCATTAATTGCGTCCGCACACATTTGAGTAACTCTTTCCAATTCCTCCTTCTTAGTAGAAGCAGGAGCATCAATTAACTTCCCAATTCTCAAAGTCAAAGGGACTGAATGAGGTACAGAAGAACCAGGTTGTAAAATCTTCTCACTTCCCCATAAACACACAGGTAAAAAAGGAGCTTTGGCCTTAGCTGCGAGGAGGGCTGCACCTCTTTTGGGGTCATGAATGCGACCATCTGGGGTGCGTGTACCTTCTAAGAACACACCCACAGCCCAACCATTATCTAAATATTCTAAAGCGGAACGGATAGCATTGCGGTCAGCACTACCGCGACTTACAGGATACGCACCATATAATTTAATTGCTTGTGACAAAACAGGAACTTTAAATAATTCTTCTTTAGCCATATAAGCAACTGGACGACGCACAGAAGTAGAAACTATCGGGGGGTCAAAGTAACTAGCATGATTACTAACTACTATTAAAGGTCCAGTTTGGGGGACATTTTCCGCACCATAAATCTTGCCGCGAAAGTATGTGTGCAGCAAAGGGCTAATTACCGACCACTTAAAGGCGTGATACAGTGCTAAACTAATTAAGGGTTCACGAGTTCTAGTCACGGAAGATAATATAAATAAAATAGAATCCAAAAGTCAGAATTCAGGAGTCAGAACTTATTTTAACCTCTAACTCCCAAATCTAACTGCTGATTTTGCCTACATCAGTTTCCTACCGTTAAAGCCTGTTGTCCTTGAGGTGAAGTAGCATAACCTAGAAATGCTTGTACTCCAGCACTAGCAGGGTCTTTATAGATATAATACAGCGATCGCTGATAAGGATAACTACCTGCATCTGGAGTCAAACCATCTACGGATAGAACTCGCGCCTTTGTTTGATTAGCAACTTGAGCAAAGGTAGCATAACCAATACCATCTGTTCCCAAGGCTTGAATTAGGGGAGTTGTGGCATCTCGCGGTAATGTCCTAATATTGGGTGTAGTTCCAAAATTAGCTCCTTTTAGCACCAATTCTTTAAACCCTTGGTGTGTACCACTAATTGCTGGACGATTAATGACGCGGATAGTTGCGGCTGAACCACCCACGGCTGACCAATTATTAATTTTTCCCTGAAATATATCTGCAATTTGACTACTGGTTAATCCTTGCTTAAAAGGATTTGCTGTACCGACCATCAAAGCGATCGCATCTTGTGTTACAGTAATAGCCTTTAATCCCTGACTTTGCTCCTGTGCTGTCAATGGTCTAGAAGCCGCCGCAATCTCAACTTTACCAGCCAATAGATCCTGAATCCCCTTATCTGTCCCATTCCCCACAGCCTCCACCTTTGTACCGGGAAACTTTTTCTCAAAGCCATTTTTGAGACTTTGGTTAATTGTCACCATACTCGTAGAACCGTCTATTTTGACAGTCGTACCACTAGCCACTGTCTTTGGTAACGGAAAAGCCCCAGAGGTCGCACCAGCAGGAGAATTACTTTCTGGCTGCGTAGCTGTCGGATTTGGGGCAGGATTACGCATAAAAAACCACCAGTAACCACCACCCAAAAACCCTAAAAATAGCAAAATAAACACAATAGGAGGTGGACCGCTTCTCTGACTCATAAATTCCTAATTATTCTGGTAATTGTTTAGATTGGGAATCTTGTAATCTGTGCAAACGACGAGCAACTTCATCGTCTAAAGTCATGTTTTCGATTTCAGCCTGTAGTTTTTCCGCTGGATTTTCCGACAATTCGGCTAAAGCTTCTGTCTTCAGATTCCGACGTTCAACTGCACCTTTTGCCTTTTCAAAATCACTCTTAGCCGAACCAATATCAAATTCATTATTAACTTTAGCAATCATAGCCAGAGCTTCATTTACCTCTGACATATCCTTCATATTCTGCATATCGGCTTTGTAGCTTTCTAACTTCATGCGCTCACGGTTGAGCTTATCCTTAGAAGCCTTAACCGCAGTTTCTGCCTGTTTAACCATTTCCTCCAGTTTGGGCAAGATTTGCTCCGTTTGAATCGCCTTACTCATGGCCATTCGCGCCGCTTCTTCATTACCACCTTTTTGAGCAATCATGGCTTGCTGCTCTAAGGTTTTGGATTCTGTAATTTTTGCCTCATATTTGCGTTTAGCAGTCTTATATGCGCCCTCTTGAGCCGCAACTGCTCCCGCTAGTTTCTGAACGGCTTCTTGCATTGACTGAAGAGATTCTTCAGCAACTGCTACAGCCACTTTACCACCAGACTCTACAGGCATTCCCCATAACCAGTTCCAAGTCCCAACTATGGTTCGTCCTGCCCTTTCACCCATTATCCAGTAGACAGCTTTTTTCATAACTGAAAGTTATTGCAGTAAGGATGGTTATGGTAATATTTTTACCTTAAACTTGACATATATCCCAGTTGTATGTCAACTTTTTTCATCATTTTTGATTTACTTTAACAGTTTTGCGTAATTCCCCATGCTCAATGTACTCATAGCTTGCCTGGGAATGATAGCGCAGCGTGGCGTAAACCATATTCCCAGTCTGATAGCAAAAGTTGTCTTTTGATGACTAAATAAGAGGATGTTTGAAAAGTGGTATTCCGTAATTTTCATCACATTGCTACCCCCCTTAGTCCCCCCTTGTAAAGGGGGGAAACAATAAAAATCCAGTTCCCTCCCCTTTACAAGGGGAGGGTTAGGGTG
>Ga0208858_1000018_pt1 | contig 52503 bp, 41 predicted proteins | sample LakMenEpi16Nov12_FD_150704 | JGI IMG/M metagenome (GOLD analysis project Ga0208858, IMG submission 150704) | Freshwater microbial communities from Lake Mendota, WI - 16NOV2012 deep hole epilimnion (SPAdes) | ecosystem: Environmental > Aquatic > Freshwater > Lake > Epilimnion/Euphotic zone ...
CTGTGTATGATCAATGGTTAGCAAAACAACCACAATTGAATTTTAATCCTGATAATTTCCGCATTATCTCTCCTCGTAATGGGGATTTATTTCTGCTGTATCCAGGTGGAGACGGACAGCAAAAATTAGAATTTAAAGCTAGTGGAACATTAAATCAGTCCATAGACTGGTGGCTAAATGATAAACATTTATCTACACAATCAAGTAATGGGATATTTTGGCATTTACGCCCTGGTAATTGGCAGTTAGAAGCTAGAACTGGCAAGCTACATGACCAAATAAACTTTCAAGTAAAGTTAGGAAATATCCAACCTAAAAAACAAGGTTTTTCTGTAGCAAATCCCACTAAATAATAGAATATTAGAGATTGATGAATTTTGCATAATCACCTCAATCTTTTATCCGGGAGTTGATAAATCAAAGTTGATAATGTAAATGTGGTTAAAAGTTTTCAGGAAGTGAAAATAGTCATGAAAAATACACAAGAACGCAAGTCTACTAAAAAGAAACAGTCTTTTTCTCCTGTTGATATTGGGACTCCTAAAGTACCAGTTCGTAAAATCCAAGCTAAAAATAAACAGTCTGAATCACTCAGCGACTGGGAACACGCGAGTTAATTTATGAACTGCTTTTCTTTCCCTGCATCTGTCTAAACTATGATTTGTAGTGATTTTGGTGATAATGATGATTTAATATGGTAATCATTGAATCAAAGTAATCAAACTAATCATAGTTTAGACAATAATCAAGTAAGGTAGGGTAAATTAGGGTCAAGAAAAGATGATCAATGAAAAGTATAAATACTCGGAACTTACCTCTAAAATCATTGGATGTTCTATGACTGTACATAAAACATTGGGTAATGGTTTTCAAGAAGTTATTTATCAAAGGGCATTGGTAATTGAAATGCAATTAGCAGGTATTTCTTTTGCAAGAGAATTTGAAATGCCGATTTTTTATAAAAAACAACAAATAGGAACACGACGAGTAGATTTTTTGGTCGAAGGTGTTATTTCAGTTGAAATAAAAGCAGTAACTAAATTAGAAGACGTTCATTTTGCACAAGCAATTAACTACTTAGAAGCATATAACCTTGAGATTGGATTACTAATCAATTTCGGTGAAACCAGTTTGAACTTTAAAAGACTTACTAATAAGAAATATAAAACGTCTGAACTATGATTCTTGTGATTTGGATGATTCTTGTGATTTTTATGATTTGGATGATTTAGAGTCACACCTGTAAAAATTACATTCAATTGCATCATACAACTTCATCACATAAATCACATAAATCAAAAAAATCATAAAACGTCTGAACTATGATTCTTGTGATTTGGATGATTCTTGTGATTTTTATGATTTGGATGATTTAGAGTCACACCTGTAAAAATTACATTCAATTGCATCATACAACTTCATCACATAAATCACATAAATCAAAAAAATCATAGTTTAGACTATGTTACAATTTTGAAATTGGTAGAAAATCAGGGTTATAAAAATGCAGAGTGGCGACCAAAATCTGATTATTTTGATGATTTATATACTTGTTGTCTATTGGACAATCAATCGCATGATTGCATCTATAGACGATATAGTCAAAGTTGATTTCCAAAAAGGTGCTGTTGATGATCAATTAAAAGCACAAAATCTCCAAGACACCGTGGGTATTTCCTTCAAAACAGGTACTTATGGACTAGATAAAGTGGAAACGGATCTAAAAGAATTATCAATGAGTGTTGAAAATAAATCAGACAGTATTGCTGTATATGTTGACTGGGATAATAGTTCTTTTGTGGTTGAACATAGCAAGCAGTCGCGGCGAGTAATTCGCAAATCTCCAGATTTAACCCGCGATTTAGCTATACTCCAAGTTCCGACAATTATCGCTCCTAAAAAGACAATTTCTGAAAATGTCACCGCAGAAGATGTTTTTCAAAGAGATAAAGAATCAGGAGTCTATAAACCAGCCTCACCTTTAATTAATGTAGCGGGAGTTAAAGGGAATAAAAAGTTATATAAAGACTTTTTAGATGGCAAAAAGAATTTAGAATTTTCCTTACAACTTGTATTGCGAATTTCGGAAATGAGGGTCGGTATTGCTCCAGGAATAAATGTTCCTCCTGTGTCAATTGTTAATTGTCCTTTTACTATTAAAAAGCTCCCTTGGACTTACGCGCTACCGTGGAACAAAAAATAGTAATCTATGAAGATCCCCGACTTCTTAGAGAAGTCGGGGATCTTCGGTTTAAGTTTTCCGATTTTTATGTAATTAAAGTTTAAACTAGAGGATAGGGAGAGAGTAGGCGTAGGCAGTTGCAGATTAGTCATAAAGACTGATTTGAGGAAAGTCCGGGCCCCCGAAAGACCAGACTTGCTGGATAACGTCCAGTGCGAGTGATCGTGAGGATAGTGCCACAGAAAGATACCGCCAGTCAATTTATTGGTTGGTAAGGGTGCAAAGGTGCGGTAAGAGCGCACCAGCAGCGTCGAGAGGCGCTGGCTCGGTAAACCCCGGTTGGGAGCAAGGCCACAAGGAACTACGGTTGGTCTTTTACCAGTTCCGCTGAAGAAGAGCCGCTAGAGGTGTTTGGTAACAAGCATCCCAGATAGATAACTGCCCTCGTAAGAGAACAGAACCCGGCTTACTACCGACTCTCTCTTTTTAAGCGAATTATGGATGTTTTATTTTCCATAGTTCGTTTTTTCGTAACCGCTCAATAATCCGGGGTAAATCATTCCATGACAAGCCTGTTGTTTATAGCGGTATGTAGTTGATGATGACTACAGAATTAAAGGGACAACAAACTATATTTCTGCCATTTAATAACTCCCGGTTCGCCCATTTAAAATCGAGTTACAAAAAAGCTGAACGATTTAATCAGGGTTTTCGGCTTTGATAAAAATGTACTACCCTACAGACTTTATGCGATAGCGAAGCGCTGCTGCAAGCAGTTCGCATAGAAATAGAGTTTTTAGCACCGGGGGTGGTAGTTCAAGCTAAATTTCGGGAAATCGCTAAAACCATTACGACACCTAGATTTCTTGTTTTTTTGGCAATTTCTCGAACTCCAAAAAAAATGAGCGAACCGGGAGTAATAAAGGTCAAAAATCCGAACCAGAGTTAATATTTCCTGATGCGTAGTAGAAGCTATTACAGAAGAGGGATTATAATCCAGGGGAAACGCATCTAAATTATCTTGACAAAATACTATATTAGTGCATTAAAACGGAAAAATATCTTTAACTCCTGCCAAAAAGAAAGAAACTCCTGGTGATAAACCTAGATTGTTTAAATCTTGAGCAAGATATATAGGACTTACGCATTGACAGGATCAACCAAATATGGGGTATGGGTTTCGGGTATTTTAACATGATTTTTTGATGATTTTTGAGCGATAGCGAAGCGCTGCTGCAAGCAGTTCGCTATTGATCGGAAGTTAATCGCCAAAAGCCTGAAACGACGGATTTTCGTTCATTCACATGATGGTGAATTTGTACAGTGCGTAAGTCCTATTGTATTTGTTGGCGTTGCTGAATTGAGGTATGAAATTCCCAAATTGAACCTTTAAAACTCAAACCTCAGTGCGTCTTTGCGCCTTTGCGTGAGACTAAAATTCATACCCTTAATCAGCAACGCCATCTACAAGATTTTTAGCAAACGCACATTTAATTTTTACCAGATGTCTAATCTTTTAGACCCTTTATTTGAGTAGTTCTCTAAGCAATATCCGACAATCCATTGTTAGAGAGTGTTATACAATTAATACATGACCTAATTGCGATGTTATCAACACGTCAACAAAAAGAAAAAGATATTGATTAAGATGACCGATAACCAATTACCAACAACAGAACCATTAATTGAATTAAGAGGTATTTCTAAGACTTTTGGCAATAACAAAGTTTTAGATAATGTTGATTTAAAGATATACCGAGGCCAAGCACTAGGGATTATTGGCCCTTCTGGTACTGGTAAATCAACGGTTTTGCGGATTATAGCCGGATTATTAAAACCCGATGAGGGAGAAATTTATATTCAAGGAGTACAACGAAAAGGTTTAATAGAAGATGCTGCTGACCCTGTGGGGATTGGGATGGTATTTCAGCAAGCGGCCTTATTCGACTCCTTGACAGTTGAAGAGAACATTGGATTTCTACTTTATCAACATTCTCGATTAAAGCGATCGCATATTCGGGAATTAGTCAATCAAAAACTAGAATTGGTAGGACTAGCAGATATTAGTCACCTTTACCCGTCAGAACTTTCTGGAGGAATGCGAAAAAGAGTCAGTTTTGCCCGTGCTATTATGTCCAATCCTCAACGTCCTACAGATAGTCCAGAGGTTTTATTATACGATGAACCTACAGCCGGATTAGATCCCATTGCCTCAACGGTAATTGAGGACTTAATCCGTGACTTACAACATACACAAGGAGTCTGTAGTACCTACTCCATTGTGACTCACCAAGATAGTACAATTCGGCGGACATCCGATCAAATAGTATTTCTTTATCAAGGAAAAGTGCAATGGCAAGGTACAGTAGTTGCCTTAGATCACACAGAAAATCCCCTAATTAGACAATTTATGAGTGGAAGTGTACATGGACCCATTCAAGTAGCTGGTTAAGTACCAAATCAAATAAAATTGCTGAGTTTAACGCTATCAGTGGAGGAATAAATGCGAGGTCTAATTAGCAGCTTCACATCTGCACGTACATGGAGAGAAGGTTCTGTAGGATTGTTGCTCCTGCTAGGGTTAGGCGCATTTGGAGTAATTTTACTGTGGTTGAATAGAATCACCCCCGGCCAAACTTCTTATCAAGCAACTATCGAATTTGCTAACGCGGGGGGAATGCAAAAAGGTTCAGCAGTGCGTTTTCGGGGTGTGAAAGTGGGGACTATCACCAATGTTAAACCCGGCTCAAATGCGATTGATGTCGAAATTCAAATTAACTCCCCTGATTTAATAATTCCCAGTAATTCGATCATTGAAGCCAATCAAAGTGGATTAATTAGCGAAAATATTATTGACATTACACCAAAAGGAGATTTACCTGGGAAGATAGCTGCTAAACCCCTAGATAAAGACTGTAATTCTAGCTTGATTATTTGTAATGGTTCTCGCTTAAAAGGTGAAATTGGCATCAGTGTTGATGAACTGATGCGACAATCAACTATTTTTGCGGCTCAGTACAGTAGTGAAAAGTTCTATAAAAATGTGAATCGTACGTTAGAAACCTCGGCTAATGCTGCTGCTAATATCGCTGATTTGACGAAGGATTTGCAAGGGTTGAGCAAAACCTTCAAAGGACAAATAGGTGTATTTTCAGATACAGCAGCTACATTACAACGTTCGACAGTCCAATTAACTGCAACCACAACCAAAACAGCGAATCAATTAGGCGAAACATCTAAAGACTTTAGTACAACAGCCAAACAAGCAAGTCGCTTACTAACAAATTTAGATAATCTCATCACTACTAATCGTTCTTCTTTAGTTGGTACTTTGAATAGTATGACGGAAACCAGTAACCAACTTAGGCAAACAATTACCAGTTTATCACCGGCAATTAACCGCTTAACCCAAGGAAAATTATTAAATAACCTAGAAACCCTATCTGCAAATGCAGCCGAAGCTTCTGCGAATTTAAAAGATGCTTCTAAAACTTTAAATGATCCAAAAAACATTGTTTTACTGCAACAAACTTTAGATGCAGCTAGAGCAACATTTGAAAATACCCAAAAAATTACCGCTGATTTAGATGAATTAACAGGCGATCCTAAGTTCCGTCAAAATATGCTGCGATTGGTAAATGGTCTGAGTAAATTAGTTTCTTCTAGCAAAGACATCCAGGAAAAAACCAAGGTAGCTGTAACTCTAGATTCTCTCAAAGCTGATGCTAATCGCCCAAAGGTAGTAATTACCGCACCCGTTCCCCAAAAACAAATATTAGTGATAAATCCGCAACCCAAAATAGTGGAGAAGGTGGAAACAACCTCCCAACCAGTCCCAGAACCACCCAATTTATCCCAAGAACAACTCCTCCAGCAACTCCGAGATTATCGAGAACAGGGAAAATCACAACCAACAACTGACAACTGACAACTGTACGGGCGAAGCATTTGGAGAACTATTTTTTACAATGACGGATAATTTATCTTCCAAATGCTTCGCCCCTACTAACTGTACGGGCGAAGCATTTGGAGAACTATTTTTGGCAATGACGGATAATTTATCTTCCAAATGCTTCGCCCCTACCAACAACTGACAACTGACTAATTCCAATCCTGCTCGTCTTTTTTGCCCTGACTTTTGTAAATTCCGCCGATATCATGGATTTGACGGGTTTTTGCAAATAGTTCAGTTTCCGTTAAACCCCAGCGTTGCAAAACTTTATCTAAGTTACTTTGGATGTCTCGCGCTCCTGGAAAACCTTGATAGCGAATTTTTAGTCTAGCTAATTCTGATAAATTGTAATCGGTTGCGTCTTGAGCGAGTAAAATATCAATAAGGGGGCGATCGCGGTTGTAGAGTGGATGTTGTTGGTCTTTACCGCCGGAAATTTCTGTCACAATTAATACCTGTACGAAGTTAGCAATCCATCAACAACTCAAGATGAAAAATCTCGACCATTGCTAATTATCTACCATTATCTAGTGAATGACGGCAACTACGCCTTGTCACTTACGGCTCTCACTACTGCCATTCAGCTTAAAATAAAGATACATTATCTTTAAGAAAATACAAGAAACTTTAGATGAGGGTGAAATAATATCTCACCCAAAGTCCAAGCAGCACGAGGGAAAGAACCCGCTATGTTTGAACACTTCACTTCCGAAGCCATTAGGGTAATTATGTTAGCCCAGGAGGAAGCACGACGACTGGGACACAACTTTGTAGGAACAGAACAAATTCTCCTGGGTCTAATGGGAGAAGGAACAGGTGTTGCTGCTAAGGTGCTGGCTGAGTTGGGTGTTACCCTGAAAGAAGCCCGTCGGGAAGTAGAAAAAATAATTGGCCGGGGTTCTGGGTTTGTCCCACCGGAAATTCCTTTTACCCCGAAAGTAAAAAGCCTGTTTGAGCAATCTTTCCGAGAAGCTCACGGTCTTGGACATAATTACATAAACACTGAACACTTATTATTAGGTTTAACTGAGGCTGGTGAAGGAGTCGCCGCCAAAGTATTACAAAATCTAGGAGTGGATTTACCAGTTATCCGTTCCGCTGTCATGAGCCGATTGGGTGAAGATACGGCGGTTGTCACTGGTGGTAGAAGTAATTCCCAGCGCAATCAAAATTTATCCATAGAGGCGTTTGGCAGAAATCTCACCAAACTGGCTCAGGATGGCAGGCTAGACCCGGTAGTTGGTCGCCAGAAGGAAATTGAAAGAACTGTGCAAATTCTCGGTCGGAGAACCAAAAATAACCCGGTTTTAATTGGAGAACCAGGGGTTGGTAAAACAGCGATCGCTGAAGGTTTAGCGCAACGTATTATCAATCAAGATGTCCCCGAAATTTTACTTGATAAGCAAGTAATTAGTTTGGATATGGGGTCTGTGGTAGCGGGAACTCGTTTCCGGGGTGATTTTGAGGAACGCCTCAAAAAAATCATGGAGGAAGTCCGCAGCGCCGGAAACATCATCTTAGTGATTGATGAAATTCATACCTTGGTGGGTGCAGGTGGCACAGAAGGCGGTTTGGATGCAGCTAATATCCTGAAACCGGCTTTAGCACGGGGTGAACTCCAGTGCATTGGTGCTACTACCTTAGATGAATATCGTCAGCACATCGAGCGTGATGCGGCTTTAGAGCGGCGTTTCCAGCCAATTTTGGTGGGAGAACCATCGGTAGCCGAAACTATTGATATTCTCTATGGTTTACGCGGTGCTTATGAACAGCATCATAGAGTCAATATTACTGATGAAGCAGTAGTTGCGGCGGCTGAATTGGCAGATCGTTATATTAGCGATCGCTTTCTACCCGACAAAGCCATTGACTTGATTGATGAAGCTGGTTCTCGCGTGCGTTTACGTCACTCGCACATTGCGAATAACAAAGAACTCAAACGGGAATTAACCACCGCTACCAAAGCCAAATCGGAAGCCATTAGAGTTCAAGATTTTAGCAAAGCTGGTAAATTGCGGATACAAGAATTAGAACTGCAAACCAGACTTGATTTAGAAGAAAATCAGGAAACTGTCAACGCTCCCCTTGTCAACGAAGAAGACATTGCTCAAATTGTCGCTTCTTGGACTGGTGTTCCCGTGAACAAACTGACTGAATCTGAATCTGAATTACTTTTACATCTTGAAGACACTTTACATACAAGATTGATTGGACAAGAACAAGCAGTTACATCGGTTTCTCGCGCTATTCGTCGCGCCCGTGTCGGCTTAAAGAGTCCTAATCGTCCCATTGCTAGTTTTATCTTCTCTGGACCAACTGGTGTCGGGAAAACCGAATTAGCTAAAGCCTTAGCGGCTTACTTCTTCGGTGCGGAAGAAGCAATGGTACGTTTAGATATGTCCGAATACATGGAAAGCCACAACGTTTCCAAGTTGATTGGTTCACCTCCTGGTTATGTAGGATACGACGAAGGCGGACAATTAACGGAAGCTGTACGGCGCAAACCTTACACAGTGTTGCTATTCGACGAAATCGAAAAAGCGCATCCCGATGTATTCAATATGTTGCTGCAAATTCTGGATGACGGTCATCTTACGGATGCGAAAGGTCGGAAAGTAGACTTCAAGAATACATTAATTATCTTGACTTCTAATATTGGTTCTAAGGTAATTGAAAAAGGTGGTAGCAGCTTAGGGTTTGAGTTTGATAATGCAGCAGAAGCTAGTTATCATCGGATTCGTAACTTGGTTAACGAAGAACTCAAAGCATATTTCCGTCCCGAATTCCTCAACCGTGTTGATGATATTATCGTCTTCACTCAACTCAACAAAGATGAAGTCAAGCAAATTGCTGAAATCATGCTGCGTGATGTTGGTAGTCGTCTCAAAGAGAAGAATATCACTTTAGAAGTGACAGAAGCTTTTAAAGAGAAGGTTGTCCAAGAAGGCTATGATCCTAGCTACGGTGCTAGACCATTACGCCGCGCTATTGTGCGTCTGTTGGAAGATTCTCTGGTTGAAGCGATCTTATCTGGGGAAATTGCAGATGGAGATAAGGCTATTGTGGATGTAGATGATGATGGTCAGGTAAAGGTTAGAAAGTCGGAAACCCGTGAGTTGTTATTAACTAATGTTGGTTAATTACGGATTTCTACAATATTGCTAATTTATTTGGTGGGTGACTTTATTGTTAACCCACTTTTTTTTATGGGTTTTTACGGGAGAATATGGATGAAACGAACCGCAGAGGCACAGAGGACACAGAGGAAGAGGGAATATAAACTAACTCGTAAGTTTCAAAGCAGTGGCTAAAATATCATCATCAGATTCTATCTTATCTAAATTATCTACTTTCATTTGTTCCATAATTTGACGATGAGTGATTTCATATTGAGCATGGCGTTGTTGGTCAATTTCAGCAAATATTGATGTTAAATCTGGTTGATTTTTCCAAGTTCCAAATAACTTATTTAATTTAGCTAATTTTTCTTCTGCTGTTAAAGGTAGTTGGGTTTCAGATATTTGTTTTTCAATAAATTCTAAATCTATTGTTATTTCTGTTCCATCTGGAATATTATTTATTTGCTCTAATATTTCAATAGTTTGACCGCGTTTTATCCCTCTAATTTTCATGTTTAGTTATCCTTATTTTAGTGTCAATGACTACCCAAAAGTTCATTTTTGGCGGTCTTGCTGACGCACAGCTTTGATTTCTGCCATAATATCATCATCCGTAATATCATCAATTGGCGGTTGGGTGTAAAATTCTTGAATTAAAGCTGTTAAATCAGCAGCTAAATCAAATTTTATCAATGCTTGAGCTACTATTGCTCGTTCTTGCGGTTGTAATTGTTGTACAGCCGTAATTAATTGTTCTAAGGTAATCGGGACTGATATCATCATCTAATTTCCCAAATCATTATTTAAGATTATAGATTATTTCCATTATTTTGCATGAACTTGGAAGTGAAGATTATGAACGTTGACTAGGTATTATTTTTACTTAAAATAATTGATTGAAAATTTATGTTGATTTAGGAAAGCGTCGAAAAAGTTCTGCATATTGTGTACGCTTAATTGTCTCCACATTTGCACCATCACGTTGATAATATTTTTCGTCGTATGAAGTAGGTTCTGTTCCAGCATTGATGCTAAATAAAACTACATCTTTATTGTGGTAATTAATTATTTTAATATTTCTAGCTATATTGTCTTTAGTTCTTTGCTCAATTGGTTGAGTGTTAATTTGCTGAACTAGCCACCGAAAAAACTTATCAAGACTCCCTTGTAACCTTGTGGCTTCATGTTCTATACCTGTTATTTTGAATTTTTTATATTCCACAAAGTTAACCTGATATAAAAGTTTAATTTTTTCTGCTGTCCCATCATTATCTGCTATTCCAACAACGACATAGCCAGTTGTGTTAGGTGAGTGATTGGCCATTGCAGTAAGAGTTTTAATTATTTTATCAAAATTGCCTTGATCGAAATCTCCCCTTCCATCTAGTTTTGTAAAACCTTGCTTAAAATCATATAAAGCCTGCTCGGTTTTAGATTGAGTTAGTAAAGTTTCAAATTCTGTTATCCAGCATTCATGAGCAGGATCATTAGTATCTCTTTTTTTAAAGCAATCTCTAATAATGCCTTTAATTTTATTAATATTGCGTTTTTTATGTTGATAGTTCCATGTTGGACCACTGCGAGTATCTATATCGTTATTTATATTTTTCAAGCATTCTATTAATCCATCATAGTTAGCGATTTCCATCTTTTCCTGAACAATTAAATCATAAAAAGCTAGAAAAATTATTTGAAAAGGGCGTGGAATATATTTTAGGTTGTTGTTGCAGATTAGTTCGCTAAAGTTTTTGTTCGCTTCTTGTAGTATTATACGAATTCTATCATAAATAACAACAAATTGTTTTTTGATCAATTCTGGCTGTTTTAGAGTTAGTGCAGTTTCTATTTCTTCTTGATTACTGCTTTGTTTAAATCCATAATATTCATCTAAAGCAGAAGCACTGCTCTTTGGTTTTACAGGTAGTAGAATATACGCAAGAATATTAGCTATAATTTCTTCATCTTTAGACTCTCTTAGCATTTGTTTTGTTAAAATATTATTTCTAACCCAAAAAATATCATCAACTCTAATACCATAATCGAGTTGTTTATTAGTAATACTAATTTCTTTCATATTGTTAAGAAGAAGAATATCTGAAGCAGAGGTATCTGTTCTTATTTCAGTAGAGATAATTCTTACCAAGTTAGCAAATTTAGAAGTTGATCCTGCCGATCTTAATTCTTGTTTTGATAAATGCTTACCATTAGAGTTAACTCTTCTAAATACTTCGTCAATCTTCTCATTGTCATCAAATGAATAAATAGAAAGTGGCATATTATAACTTGCTATTATTTCACAAAATTTTCTTTCGACAATAGGTTCTTTCTGTTTTAATAGTCCTTGATCTAAGCGAGATTTTGATTCTACCGTTGTTTGCAAATCAAAATACTTGCCATCAAATGCAAATTCTCCTTCGATAAAAGATACAACAGCATTTAGTCTTTGCATTCCGTCTATAATTTCATATACAGAACCTTTTTCATGTTCCGTTTCAGCTAGTAAAATTATGGGTACTGGAAAACCTTGAAGAATTGAATCTATAAATGCCGTTTTTTCTTCAATAGTCCAAACCAACTTTCTTTGGTATCTTCTATTAACATAAAAGAAATTATTAATATAAAAATTATATATTCTTTGGACAGATTCGCTTCTAATAGAAAGTTCTTTCTGAAGACTAGAAGAAACAGATTTAGTTGATTGAGACACTACTTATTCTCCTTTAGATTAATCCAAAATTTGCTTAATCAAAAAATTATTTGCAAGTTTACACATAAGTTGAGATTATTTAACCACAAATAGTCTTTTTCCTAACATCTGCTTCACTGCTTGATGTAGCAACTTATATACCCGTTAACATAATAATCATATGCAAGCGTAGTTGTAAATACTCTCCTGATTTATTTTTTATTTACTTTCATTGCTAAGTACATATTTTTTGTCACAAAACTTCAGAGAAGATCATGAACTTTGAATAAGTATGATTTTTCAACTGGTATTACTGAATCTTTTAAGTCTTTGGCTGGAATGTCAGACAAAAAGATAGTTCTAATATGGGTAAAATATATATTAATTTGCATAAGATTAAGTTGCCAATTTTAACAGTGATATCGCCTATCGCTATAGATGGAGTTTAATCAGTTTATCCTGATGTAAATTGATACAAATCTAAATAAACTCACTATTCTACCACCAGCGAGGTAAAGGCTATGACTCTTGTTAAAGTCAATCAAAGACACTTCCCAAAAGGGGATCTTACCCGTCGAGGTATGGCCTTAGCTCTTGACTTCTTCTGTGCATGGTTCCTGAGTTCTATTTTCAGAAGTAATCAAATCGGGATTCAATTTACCCAAATCTTTGTTTTTATTTTTGCTTGGCTAATTTTCCGCGTCATCATAGTTTACAACAATCAGGGACAAAGTTTAGGCCGTTGGGCATTTGATTTAAAGATCCTAGAAGTTGCAAATGGCGAAATAGTCAATAGAATCCCCCAATTTCAGACCTTATTACTGCGAGAAGGGATTATTTGCTTTTCTAGCTTGTTATTATCCATTTTCTTGGGGAATATCATCCTCAATCCCGCTGCTGTTGTCCTATTACTTCCCCTGATCATTGACGGCGGTGCAGCTTTATCCGATACTCAGATGCGACAGGCATTCCATGACCGCTTTTTTCGGACTATCATAGTTTCTTCCCGTCGGGGTTATTCATTAGATATAAAAATTAAACGGTTAGTTGCAAAATTTCCACGAAATATGAGATAATAACCATTTGTGTTAATTATCTCCAGGCTTTACAGTTTCTAAGATTATGGCTAAGAGTAAAGGTGCGCGCATAATAGTGACACTAGAATGCACCGAGTGTCGAACAAATCCAGATAAACGTTCACCTGGCGTATCCCGTTATACCAGTACCAAGAACCGTCGGAACACAACCAACCGCTTAGAACTGAAAAAGTTCTGTACCCACTGCAACAAACACACAGTTCACAAGGAAATTAAGTAAGAATGAGTTACTATCGTCGTCGCCTTTCTCCAATTAAGCCCGGAGATCCCATTGATTACAAAGATGTAGATTTGTTGCGGAAGTTTCTCACCGAACGTGGTAAAATATTACCTCGGAGAATCACCGGTTTAACCTGTCAGCAACAACGCGCTCTGACTCTAGCCATTAAACGCTCTCGAATTGTGGCTTTATTGCCCTTCATTAACGCCGAAGGTTAAGAATATTTTGGATTTTGGATTTTGGATGATCATCCAAAAAAGTAGCAGTTGCATAGATATGCCCAGTTACTTTGAGTCCAAAATCTAAAATTTAATATTTAATGTTAGGAAATTGCCAAAAACATTTAATTAATTCATTCTCAAAAATGGTACGATATCGCTAAATTTGAGGATGGAATTCTAAACTGGAATAGCATTTCTCACAGTAATTTATTAAATAAAGGATTAAATACCCGTTATTTAATCCAGAATTTCCAGTCTAAAAATCTCAAAATATTAAAATTAAAGTGCGACAGTTGTGGATAAGGGGACGTTAGTTGAATTTAGGGTTAAAGGCGATCGCCGTCTTGGAGTGATAGATCGTCCAGACGGTAAAACTAGTTGGTTTGTAGTAGATGAACGTGGTCAATCCCATAACATCAAAAATAACCAATTTACCTACACGGTTAACGGACAAACCTATAAACCAGGGGAAATCGCTGAGTTTTTAAGTCAAGTTCAGCCTTATCTAGACCCATCAAGTCTGGAAGTAGCTTGGGAACTACTGATTGAAGATGGAGAAACTGTCACTCCTAGCCAATTGGCAAATCTCCTATTTTCGGAATCCACACCTCCCCAGTGTTATGCAGCCCATTGTTTGTTATCAGAAGATAAACTCTATTTCAAACAAAAAGGAGACGCTTACGAACCCCGCAGCGCGGCGCAAATAGCAGAACGCAAGCACCAGATTCAAGTAGAATCACAAAAAGCCAAGGGACAGCAGGAATTTTTAGCCCGGGTAGAACAGGCGCTCCAGGGACAAGTGGTAGAATGGCAACGACTGGATCGCCAGCGTTTAGACGCATTAGAAAAGTATGCGACTTTGCTGGCGGATGTGGTGATGCTGAAAGTGAACTATGATTCTTTAGCTCGTGCTTGTCCGCCTCCAATCTCAGTATTAGAAACTATGAATATGCTGGGACGTTCTGCTACGCCCCAGGCGGCCTTTCAACTCTTGATAGATTTGGGTTTGTGGACTTCCCACGAAAACCTGTTCCTGCGCCGTTCATCAATTTCCGTTCAATTTCCTCATCAGGTATTAGAAGTGGCGCAAGAATGTTGGGATTTTCCTCCTACAGATTTAGATACAAACCGTCTCGATCTCACACATCTCAAGGTATATACCATTGATGATGAAAGCACTACAGAAATAGACGATGGTTTGAGTTGGGAGATATTAGCAGATGGTAAGGAACGGTTATGGGTGCATATTGCTGACCCAACGCGGTTATTAATGCCAGATGATGAATTAGATTTAGAAGCCAGAAAACGGGGTAGTACAGTGTATTTACCCACGGGGATGATTCCCATGTTCCCAGAGGTGTTGGCTACAGGTCCCATGAGTTTAATTCAGGGGAAAGTCTGTTGCGCCCTCAGCTTTGGGGTGATTTTAGATGCAGTTGGGGCTGTGGAAGATTACTGTATACACACTGGTTTAATTAAGCCTACCTACCGCCTCACCTATCAAGATGTGGATGAGATGCTGGAGTTGGGAGTTCAAGCAGAACCAGAAATTGAGGCGATCGCTAATTGGGCAAAAATCCGCAAAACTTGGCGTTATAGTCAAGGTGCTATCAGTATCAATATGCCCGAAGCGATGATCAAAGTCAAAGACGATGATATCAATATTGATGTTTTAGATGATTCTTCCTCCCGCCAATTAGTCGCAGAAATGATGATTCTTGCTGGAGAAGTGGCGGCGCGTTACGGACAAACTCATAATATCCCGCTGCCCTTTCGCGGTCAACCTCAACCAGAATTACCCCCAGAGGAAGAACTGCTCCTGCTTCCAGCCGGTTTTGTCCGTTCCTGTGCGATGCGTCGCTGTATGCCTAAAAGCGAAATGAGCATTACACCAGTGCGCCATGCTGGTTTGGGTTTAGATACCTACACTCAAGCTACTTCCCCCATTCGTCGTTATAGCGACTTACTCACCCACTTCCAATTAAAAGCACATTTACGCGGCGAAGGTTTACCCTTCTCTGCTGAACAACTCAAAGAAGTGATGATGACGGTCAGCAGCATCACTCAAGAAGCAACAATGGTGGAACGACAAACTAACAGATATTACGCTTTAGAATATTTACGTCGTCATCCTGAACAAGTTTGGCAGGTAACGGTATTAATGTGGTTACGAGAAGATAGCAATTTAGGACTAATTTTATTAGAAGATTTGGGTTTACAATTGCCTATGTCCTTCCGGCGTTCTGTCAGTTTGGGAGAAAATTTATTAGTGAAAGTTAGTTTGGCTGATCCCCAAAAAGATATGATTCACTTCCAGGAAATTATGTATCAGGAAGCCCAATCAGTTACGAATTAGGATAGGTTATGTTTCGCGCCCAGTCGCAAAGGAGCAAAGGCGCAAAGTTGGAGAGTTTCCATTTCAGAGAGCATAAATAAACGGAGTAATCTGTAGTTTATGTGAACCAAACCACCCTGAGCGTAGTCGAATGGGTAAACGTTATCTAGGTCATAACACCTTGGGATTCGCTAGTCCCCTGCCATGTTGCTACTTATTAAACAATCCGCAAGGATAGTGTATTTAGCATAACAAGCTCAGATAACAAGGTTGAAGCAAACATTACCCTGAAAAGGTGAAATTTAAATGTCTAATTTTGTTCTAGTTATTGATACCAACAAAAAACCACTTACTCCAATTCATCCAGGAGATGCACGTTTTTTATTAAATCAACAAAAAGCTGCTGTATTTAGAAGATTTCCATTTACCATAATTTTGAAAGAACCTAAATCTGACGTTCCAACTCAACCGATTGAATTAAAAATAGATCCAGGAAGTAAAACTACAGGTTTTGCGTTAGTTCAAAATAATAAAGTCATCTGGGGTATGGAATTACAACACAGAGGTTTAGCTATTAAAGAAAGCCTAGAAACTCGAAAAGGAGTAAGGCGAGGAAGACGTTCTAGACATACTCGTTATCGTCAAGCTAGATTTCTTAACCGCACTAAACCTCAAGGTTGGTTAGCACCTTCTTTAAGCCATAGAGTTTTAACTATTAACACTTGGGTCAAAAGATTATGTAATTTTGCCCCAATAACTGACATAGTTCAAGAGCTTGCTAGGTTTGACCTACAGCAGCTAGAAAACCCGGAGATATCAGGCTTTGAGTATCAACAAGGAGAGTTACAAGGGTATGAAGTCCGTGAATATCTTTTGAATAAATGGAATAGAAAATGTGCATACTGTACTGCTGAAAATGTCCCTTTACAAGTTGAGCATATTAAACCAAAAGCCAAAGGAGGAACTAATAGAATTTCTAATTTGTGTCTAGCTTGTGAAAAATGCAATATCAAAAAAGGTACTCAAGATATTGAGAAGTTTTTAGCAAAAAAGCCTGAGTTGTTGAAGCAAATTTTATCCCAAGCCAAGCGGACACTAAAAGATGCGTCTGCTGTAAATTCAACGAGATGGGCTTTATTTAATAAGTTAAAAGAAACCGGATTACCTATAACAACAGGTTCAGGAGGTTTAACTAAGTTTAATAGAACTCGTTTAGGATTGCCTAAAACTCATTGGATTGATGCTGCTTGTGTAGGGAAAGTTGAAACTCTCAAAATACTTACAACAAAAATTTTAACAGTAAAAAGCACGGGGCATGGTTGCAGAAGATTCTGTAGGATCAATAAATTTGGTTTTCCTTGCACCGAGCCTAAAAAAATATTCACTCATGTTTCTACAGGAGATTTTGTTAAGGCTACTTTGCACAAAGATCGTAAAAACATAATTTCTGGAAAGTATGTAAGTCGTGTTAAAACTCCCACAAAAAACGGATGTGAGATTGTTATCAATGGTTTTAGAGTTGAATTTTCAACAATGAAAGATATTACTAAGGTTCATTGTAGTGACGGATATAGCTACGTTTGACTATGGAAAACTACAATTTTATGAGATTAAATGCAGAGACGGCTATTAAACAATAATTATCAGGAAGTTAGGAAATGAATAAGTTTACTTTCGCTCTCATTTTGTTTAATAGTCTATTTGTTTCCATAGAAACTGCTCATGCTCAATCATTAATAAATAATCCCCGTAATTCAAATATAGAAATAGAGAGACAAACCACTAATGTGGATAAAATTGTTCAACAATTAAAACTACCATCTTCCAAAATAGCAGTTATTGATCAAAATAATCAGGTAAAAACAGAAGATTTCCTTTGGGTATTTAAGGATTTAAAGGAAGTAGGAAAACAGCCATTTCTTCAAGTTAAGAAGGAAACAGAGAAACCAAAAACTAAACCTGAATCCAATTCTAAATCACCGAAAGAAGATGAATTAGAAGATTTTACAGAAGTTACCAAGGATACCCAAAAATCAGAGGGAATCTTTACTATTTATCGTCATAAACATAAAAATAAAATCTATCTGGAAATTAAACCAGAACAACTCCAAAAAAACTTTATAGCAAACTCAACTTTAGAATCGGGAATTGGTGAAAAAGGTATTTATAGTGGAATGCCATTACAAGATTTCTTATTCTACTTTCAAAAGGTAGATAATCAAATCCAGTTTGTGGTTCGTAATGTCAATTTTCGGACTCGTGAAGGAGATCCCCAAGCCAGATCAGTAGCGAGATCATTTAGTGATTCTGTTCTTTACACTATTCCCATTAAAAGTATTCATTCACAACGCAAAACCATTCTTATTGATTTAGGTGATTTACTACTCACAGATTTGGCAGGATTATCTACTAATTTAGAATTAGCTGTTAGTCCCGATCAAGGTTATCTTGGTAATGCGAAAGTATTTCCCAATAATTTAGAAATTGAGTCTATTTTCAATTTTGCTAATAGTGGCAAGAATTCGGATGTATTACCTGATAGTCGTGGCTTTACTTTAAAGGTTCATTATAGTTTATCGGAATTACCACAAAGTAAATATCAACCTCGGTTAGCTGATGAACGGGTAGGTTATTTCCTCACAGCTTATCAAGATCTATCTAAAGATGAACGGAGAGATACTTTTGTTCGTTATATTAATCGCTGGAATTTAGAAAAACAAGATCCCACAGCCGCAATTTCTCCACCGAAAAAACCGATTGTTTTTTGGATTGATAATGCTGTACCTCTAGAATATCGTCAGTCTATCAAAGAGGGAATTTTGATGTGGAATCAAGCCTTTTTGAAAGCAGGATTCAAGGATGCTATTCAAGTTCAACAAATGCCTGATAATGCTACCTGGGACCCAGCCGATATTCGCTATAATACTATCCGTTGGATTAATACTGTAGATGGTTTTTTTGCGATGGGTCCATCCCGTGTTAATCCCTTAACTGGAGAAATTTTGAATGCAGATATTCTGATTGATGGTAGTTTTGTCCGATTATTAAAAAATGATTATCGGCAAATTATTCAACCTCAAAATTCACAAACTAGCACTTCTTTATCAACATTGGTCAACAATGGGCGTTTGTGTGGCAAAGGTAATCAAAAATCTCCAAAATCATTAGGCAATTTGTCTAAACTAGCGACAGATTATGATTTATGCTATGGCATGGAAGCATCTAATCAGTTGGCTTTTGGTTCTTTAGCAATGTCAATGTTAGGAAATACTACACCAAGTCCAGAGCAGTTAAAAGATTATATCCATCAATATTTACGTTTAATTATTACCCATGAAGTTGGTCATACTTTAGGTTTGCGTCATAATTTCCGTGGTAGTACCTTACTATCTCCAGTGGAGATGAATAATCCAGAAATTACGCAGACTAAAGGGATGACAGCATCGGTTATGGATTATATTCCCCCAAACATTGCCCCTAATGGTGTCAAGCAGGGAGATTATTTTCCACAGCAGGTGGGACCCTATGATGAATGGGTAATTGAGTATGGTTATACTCCTAGTCAAGCGTCAACTACCATGGGAGAAAAGTCGTTTTTAGCAGCAATTGCTGGAAAATCTAACCAACGAGAGTTGAGTTATGCTCCTGATGAGGATTTATCTAATAGTGATCCGACGGTGAATCCTTGGGATCATAGCAGTAATGTATTGGTTTATTCTCAGTCACAATTGGCTAATGCGCGGCGGATGTGGGAACGATTAAATCAGGGATATGCTATAGATGCAGAAAATTCTAGCGATGTAGAAGAGCGTTTTAATACCATCCTCAGAAATTATTTACAGAATTTATACTATACCAGTAAATACATTGGTGGTCAGTCTTTTTACCGAGTTAAACCAAATGATACTAAAGGACAATTACCATTTGTCCCTGTGCCGGTAGAACAACAGCGACAAGCATTGATGACAATGCAAAAGTATGTTTTTGCGGAAGATGCTTTGAAGTTTCCCCCGGAATTACTGAATAAATTAGTACCTTCGCGGTGGCTACATTGGGGGACTAATATTCAAGTCGGACGGTTAGATTATCCGATTCATGATTTAGTGTTGTTGGTGCAGACTGCGGTGTTACGGGATTTATTGGCAAGCGATCGCCTAACTCGTCTCAAGGATTTAGAATTAAAAAGTGCATCGGAAAAATCTCTCACATTGCCGGAATTATTTGATACTTTACAAACGGGGATTTGGTCGGAGGTTTTGCAACCTAAAGGTAAAGTGCAAATTTCCAGTCTGCGAAGAGGTTTACAACGGGAATACCTGAATGTACTGATGGGAATGGTGTTGCGAAAAGAAGCTGCACCTGAAGATGCGCGGACTTTAGCCTGGTATAAACTCAAGCAGTTAAATAACCAATTAAGACGGGTAAATTCTGAAGATGAATATACTCAGGCTTTTTTATTGGAAACACGCGATCGCATTGAGAAGACCTTAAATGCACCATTGGTGGGTAATTGATGTAGACCTAGCGTTATAATTGGGAAAATTGGAGTAATTGATGAATTACCCCAATTTGTAATTTATGTGAGAAACAAGAGGTATTTATGAAAACTACATTAACCACCTCATCTCCTGTTCTCTATGATCAAGATTTTAATTTATGGGTTAATTCAACCATTGAATTATTGCAACAAAAAAGATTCGATGAATTAGATATTAAAAATCTAATTGCTGAAATAGCAAGTATGGGAAATAATGATAAAAAATCAGTTAAAAGTAATTTACGAATTTTATTGATGCACCTGTTAAAATGGCAGTATCAACCAGACAAACGTACAAACAGTTGGCGCACAACCATTAAGGAACATCGCAACCGCTTAGAGGATGACTTTGCTGATAGTCCTAGTTTAAAGAATTATTTTTTAGAAGTATTTAATGAATGTTATCAAAAAGCCAGAGATTTAGCATCATCGGAAACTGGTTTATCTCTTGGTGTTTTTCCTGCTGAATGTCCTTTTGATATTGATATGGTGATGAAATCTGACTTTTTCCCAGATTGAAGAAAATGATTGAGTTACAAACCCAGTTACCCACAGATACATGGATTTACACTTCTTGGGCAGATTATGAGCAGATAATTATCAATTTGCTCAACGAAAAAGCGAAGAGTTACTACTACAAAGGGTATATGAGGCTGGAAATGGCACCAGTTAGTTTTGATCATGGTAAAGATCATGTTGTAATTATTTTTGCGGTAACTCTATTTGCGACAATTAGAGGGATTCTAGCCACAGGTTTAGACACTACTACTTTTCGTAAAACTGGTATTCAGGACTGTCAGCCTGATGTGGCGTATTACTTGCGAGAACGCGCCCAATCTATCCCCACTGGTACAGGTATTGTCAAACTTGATCTGTATCCTGCACCCGATTTAGTGATTGAGATTGCGAAAACCTCTCTCCTTGATGATTTGGGAACAAAGCGATCGCTTTATGAAGATTTAGGTGTGGCTGAATATTGGGTGGTAGATGTCCAAAATGCCCAAATCATCGCTTATGCTATGGCAGATCAAGGTAGTAACCGGATTCGAGAATCAAAGGTATTTCCTGGTTTGGCAATTGCAATTTTAGAGGAAGCTTTACGCCGTAGTCGTGAAATGAGTCAATCTGAAGTTGGTGCTTGGTTATTGAACCAGTTTCAGCAAAAGGATGGTTGAATTTTGGCACAACTAAAATCAGATTGACGATGAGACCCTAAATATTAATTAAGCGAACTGCTTGCAGCAGCGCTTCGCTATCGCCAAATTCTAATGCTTGAGCAATGTTACCCAAGCGAATGGCGTTGGCTAGTTGTAAACTATTAGCAGCACTTTCTGAAACTAATTCTTTCACCATATCCCCATTGACTGTTTTACCCAAAGCATAAGTTTTGAGCTTTTCTAGTTCGGTGAATATCAGTCGTGTATTATTGCCTGTATAATCAATTAATACTTTGTAAGCATCGGTGGTGAGTGTTACACCTACTTCGTCAGCTAAAGTACGAGCTTGCTGTATTAATGCTTGGGTTTGCCATTGGGGAATGAGAGGAAATTCTTTTACCTGTGCGTATTCAAGTAGTAGTTTGACTGATTTATTTCTCGCGTCAGGTTTGTGAGTGTTAGTGATAAGGAGGGTATTTGTTGAGGGAATTTTGGGGAGAATGGACTCCAACTGCAACAAAATTTCTTTTGAACAAACTCCCAGTAATGTGCTGTTGGGCAAATGTACTAATCGTCCTCCACTCCCAACTGGTGGTGTCATGATATCGGATAATGCTTGAGGAATGGTTTCTTTAGATTCTGGGGGGTATTCTGTATAGTTGAAGTTTGCCCATTGTTGATCTAGAGTGTGGGTTTTTAGTTGTTTGATGGTGCGAGTTAGAAAGAATTCGTTTTCACCAAAGTATAAGTGTGTTGGCATAAGAGTACGGCAATTGTATTGTCGTACATGAGCGTAAGCTCTAAACTTACTATAATTTTGTCTGTATGGGAAAGCAGTCATTCAACGAAATGACACTTTTGTGTAAACTGTAAAAAGTAAGATAATTTACCCTAATTTTCGGAAATACTCAAAACGGAATAACAGAATATAGTATTATTAAGCAAGAATATCGTAATCTTTTATCAGACTGGGATTAATTGTAGATTATTAAAATCTAATACGCAAGAACAAAAGAAAAATGATGCTAGGTAAAATTGTTTGGTTTGGTGGCTTTAATAATCAAAAAAATAAAGTCAATAATTTTGGTTTTATTGCTCCTTTGGGGGAAGAAAATACAGGAGATATTCGTGTTGAGCGAGATGATGTTCCATTAGATGTACAAGAAATTATAGAGGGTAATAAAGGAAGGGGCGTATACGTTCAATTTGATATTGATACAAAGCGTAATCGAGTAATCAACTTGAAAGTACCAACCTTTATTGGTGTTGTTAAGATATCTGAATCTTGGGGTGAATCGCAGATTACCTATAACGATAATTGTAAAATTCGTTTCAGAAGTAAGACTCACTACGAAAGCGAAAGCCTTGTTGCTTTCAGTATTAAGGAAACTAAGGATAGGGAAGCTATGGAAATGGCTAGAATATTCGGAGAGGACGAAGAAATAAAATATAAACTAGCACCATTCCTATTAAGGACAATTAATGATGTACGAGAAGTTAATAATGATGAAAGAATAGTTGAGAAGTATGCTAATAGTAATATATTTCCACTGTTTAAAAAATTTATTATTGAATATTTATTATCTTTGCCCTTGGAGATGGCTGAAATCTTCATTATTAATAAAATAAAAGAATTAGATGATATGCAAAAAGATTTTATAATTAGTGAAATTGCTGTAAAACTGCCAGATCTTCTAATTATTTCTTCAACGTTGCGTTCCAAATTAAAATTTGATTTTTCTAGTCCAAATAGTTATATTGAATTCATAAATAAACATATTAATCTAGTAGAAGAACATTTAAGAAAAGAATTGGTAGATGAACTAATTAAGAAAGTAGAGCAAGCGGAAGAAAATGCAATTAATATATATTGGCAAGAGGTTAAATATCTACAAGATAACTTAGCTTATAAAAATTTCCTCTGGCATATTGCACCAGCAGAAAGAAAAATTCCAATAATTGCTGAATACACATCATCTATAGCAAAAGATGTTGCTGAGAAAGTGGTTCTTGAACATCTTAACCAGTTTAATCAACAAGAGCAAGATAAGTTGATTAATGACCTCATCAGAAATGCACCAAAAGTTATCTTGGCTTCTTCTAAGTTACGTTCTTATTTAAAATTTACAGAATACTATTTCAAATTCCAAATAACAGACAATAATTACGGCATTTTTATCAATAAGTACCTTCATATTGTAGATGATGAATTATTCAACGAGATAATAAATGAACTAATTGAAAGAGTAGAACAAGCAGAAGAAAAAGAACGTAATATATATTGGCAGCAAGTTAAATATCTACAAGATAACTTAGCTTATAAAAATTTCCTCTGGCATATTGCACCAACAGAAAGAAAAATTCCAATAATTGTTACATATACATTATCTAGCACAGAAGATGTTGCTGAAAATGTGGTTCTTGAACATCTTAACCAGTTTAATCAAAAAGAGCAAGATGAATTGATTAATCAACTTATTAAAAATGCACCAAAAGTTATCTTGGCTTCTTCTAAGTTACGCTCTTATTTAAAACTTACAGAATACGATTACAATAGTTATGGTATCCTTATTAATCAGTATCTTGATAGCGTAGATGATGACTTATTCAATGAGATAGTAAATGAATTAATTGAAAGAGTAGAACAAGTAGAAGAAAAAGAACGTAATATATATTGGCAGCAAGTTCAATATCTACAAGATAACTTAGCTTATAAAAATTTCCTCTGGCATATTGCACCAACAGAAAGAAAAATTCCAATAATTGTTACATATACATTATCTAGCACAGAAGATGTTGCTGAAAATGTGGTTCTTGAACATCTTAACCAGTTTAATCAAAAAGAGCAAGATGAATTGATTAATCAACTTATTAAAAATGCACCAAAAGTTATCTTGGCTTCTTCTAAGTTACGCTCTTATTTAAAACTTACAGAATACGATTACAATAGTTATGGTATCCTTATTAATCAGTATCTTGATAGCGTAGATGATGACTTATTCAATGAGATAGTAAATGAATTAATTGAAAGAGTAGAACAAGTAGAAGAAAAAGAACGTAATATATATTGGCAGCAAGTTCAATATCTACAAGATAACTTAGCTTATAAAAATTTTCTCTGGCATATTGCGCCAACAGGAAAGAAACAAGAAATTGTTCAACAGCGTGTTAAAACTTTTTTTGATATTATCTCTCGCTTTGAAGATAGCAATTATCCTTACGAGGAATATATTACTCATAATTGGCGTGAATTATATCAGTTCAACCAATCAGATAATTTGTTAATAAGGGAATGGGATGCTGATGTAAATTTTAATGATAATAAAGCAGCACAAATGATTTCAGCGCGGGGGGCTGAGAAGTTAGTAATTCGTTTTTATCAAGCTTTAGGTTATCAGGTAGAAGATATTTCAATTCATCAAGTTACTCAAAAAAGCAAAACCTGGACATTGGGGGATATTAGATTAGATTCTCAATATTTACTTGATGTAAAAAACAGTAGAAAAAGTGTTAATTCCAATTCTTACTCAGAATTTTGTGTTCCCCAATTCAAAGAATCTCGTGGTAATGATGTCAAAATCGTTGGTGTTTTATCACCGTACCTTCAAAAAAAATATATGCAGGGAAGAGAAAACCCTAGATTTCATGTTAAGAATCCTCAATTACTAGGTGCTTTTGATAAAGCAAAGCTGAGTGAACTAGAAACAATCTTTAGTGACCGATTCATTAGTATAAATATGCCTAGAGAGTCTGATACTAATAAATACTTACCACCTTGGCTATTTGATTATGATCAGCGTTATTATAAACAACAGTGTGAAATTTTAATAGAATTGCAAAAGTTAAGCGACCAGGATATACCTAGTTGGGAAGATATATCAGTTGTTGCTCAAAATTCTATACCTTTATTTGTAGCTGCAAAACGTCCATTACCTCAAAATTGGGTTAATAATTTACCCCAGTGGCAAGTCAATTTCATCAATTTTTTGATTAATCTTCCTATAGAACGAATTACTTTGCCATATTTATTCCTGTCTATATTGAAGCATTTTTTATCAATGCTTTCTTACCGTGGAGGTGATTATAGTCCTAAAAGATATTTAGAAGTTTTCTATCTAAGTGAAAAGCAAATTAAGCCACTAAAATTATACGATCCTTTAAATATTATCGAAGATTTTTGTGATACTTTACAAACTCTTTGGGACAATCGTCAAGCATCTAGACTAGATGAATTCAAAATATTTAAATTCTCTGGTCAAGGATTACTGCAAGGTAAACGTACAGAATCCGAACGTATCCTGACAACAATTTTAGCTTATTGTGGTGGATGGGTAGATGGGATGGGAAAATGCGGATTTAGACCATTAGTAATTGGTAGAGAGCAAAATTGCCCCGGTTGTGGTCGTCTCATCTGCCCTCAAGATAACTGTGGTTTCTGTAGTGATAGATGTTCTGATTACATTGAAAGGAAAAAAAGGAAAAATAAGTAAGAGTAAGAGGTATAGATACAAAAATTATAGGCGATCGCCCCCTCAAATTCCATAGGCGATCGCTCTCATCATTAGTATAATCCCCCACTCAAAACAGACTCAACTGCTTTCCCACATCACCTTGAGGCTCAACAACCGAAAGTAACTCATCCCGTTTTTTAGCTATCAACTCCAAATAATACCCACTGGAATAGCCTTCAGAATTAGTCAATCCCAGAATCCCTTGATAAAACGTCACAACATCCCCAGTATTACCCAGAACCAAAAGAGCCTTTTCACCCTTCTTAATTTTCCGAGTAACCTGTAACTGTTCCACAGGAAAATCACCAGAACGAATAACCTTCGTTAATTCCTGGTAATATTGTTCTGCCTTAGCTTTTGACAGAAGATATTGTGTCAGGTAGTTCAAAGGAAACTCCTTTTCTAGACGAGAACGGTCTCTTTTCCGCCATGAACCCTTAGTAGTAATTTTACCATCCTCATGCCAGAGAATATAATTCTTAGCTCCTCTAGAGGGAACAAACATCGCTTGAGCAAGAATTTCCAACTCTATATTGATATCAGTAGTCATTAACTATCAAATAACAATCCTATGAATCCTATAATCCTGGGTATCCTGATTCTGACAAAATATTATAAACCAAGTAATTAACTATCAAATAACAATCCTGTAAATCCTATAATCCTGGGTATCCTGATTCTGACAAAATATGATAAACCAAGTAATTAACTATCAAATAACAATCCTGTAAATCCTATAATCCTGGGTATCCTGATTCCGACAAAATTTTGGTGGGCATTGCCCACCCTACGAGTTGAAAATAAAATAGGATTCCTATTCTTTTCTAATGATGATGATGATGATGAGTAATAGCTGAATGTGAATTAACAGCCATACCTTCAGTTTCCATCAACTCAGCAATATGTGCATTTGCCCATTCAGCAACCATAGCTAAAAATTGTGGATCATCATTAACACAAGCCATTTGTAAATAATCTACATCTGGATGTTGTTTTTCTAAATCATGAATAATGTGATGCACATCCAACAAAGTTTCATGATTTTCTGTGGCAAAACCAATGGGCATAAATAGCAATGCCTTCGCACCCAATTGAATCAAATTTTGAGCAGCCACTGTGGCATTTGGTTGAGTCCATTCAATTAACGGTGTATCATGATTCAACCAACCCACAGAAATTAACGGGTAATTGTTAATTAACTTGTTTCTAACTAACTCATACATGGCTTGACTTTCATCAATTCCCGATGTAAAACCTTTAGCTTTGTGGGGACAACCATGATTCATCAAGATAATCCCAATTTGCGACGGTAGATAACCTGTAGCCAAATCAGTATGAATTTTTTCTTCCACCAAATGCGCCATTAAATCAATATATTTTGGCTCATTATAGAACGAAGGAATATATCTTTGGGCTTTAATCCAATGTTCATCACCATCAGCTAATTCTACCAGAGCATTATTTACTTGTTCAAGAGCAATACCACTTGTAAAAATGGAATCAACAACCAATAATGGATAAATCAGCAGTTTGCTAAAGCCTTGATCTTTAATTTCGGCTAAAACTTGATTTGGTAAAAAAGGAGCGCAAAAGTTAAAAGCTTTGAAAACTTGAACACCATTACCCCATTTATGTTGTAATTCGTGTTCAATACCCGCTCTTTGTCTTTCAAAAATGGCATTGTGTGGGGAGATAAAATCGTGGTGTGTGTGTCCCCATTCATGACGATCAAATAATGCCAAAAGCTTGGCTAAAGGGGGATAAATCCAAGTAGGAACAGGAGCGAATTTAGCCGTCAGTAAATTTAAAGCTTGTTCGTTATAGTTAGCAAAATCTTCGTAGCTTTCGACTTCGCCATAGCCCATCAGCAATACGGCTACACGGTCTTTACTGGGTAGATGCTCGTGAATATGGGTAGCGTGCAGTTTTTCCGGGGTTGCAACCACAATGAGTTCCTCAAGATAACTAGAACAGGGAGACAAGCCTAGACAATACTAGATGATCTCTCTCAATTTGTAGCATAATATCCTATCCGGGGGGATAGGATAAAAATAAGATATACATTTACATAAATAATAAACAATAAAAAAATCCCCTGAAAAGATGTAAAAACAATCCTTTCAGGGGAAAATTATCAACAACCTACGCCGGGTAAATTCTTAACCGCCGATTAGGTTCATCGCCAAAACTATCGGATTTGAGACGATAATGTTCTACCAACTCATGCTGCATTTTCCGCACTTGGGAAGAACGCGGTAATAACTCCACAGGCTGACCTTTAGGGATAACAATCTGCTCCACAGCAAGCCTCGCCTCCTCCAAAGCGTCCATTTCATCATCACCACCGTTGTGTAATAACAGTTGTAACTCTCGGTCATCGCCAATATCTGGATCATCAATATTCAGTAAGCGGCGGAGACTGCGAGTAATTTGGGGAATTGTACTGGACTTGATCACATGAATGGGTACATGACGAGCCTTAGCCATTTGTCTTAACTTAGCGTGATTCTTGACGTGCGATCGCAAAGCCAAAATAGCATCAGCACTATCTAAGTCCTTGGTCAATATCACAGGCAAAGTTAACACATTAATCACCTGTTCCAGTTGGTGACGACTCACCCCATAGGGGTAAATGTGCAATGGTAAATCTTCCCCATTGGGACCTGCTTGTTTGCGGCTGGCAAAATCAAAACTTTCCGAGTAATTGAAAGATTCATCCAACAAACGGTCAAATTCACTGCGTCCCGTCGGTCTTTCCCGATCTAAAGATAAAGGTGGTAAAGCCACCATTTGTCCAGAAGAACGCCAACCATTAGGTTGAGCAGAGAGGAAAGATTCCTCCACATTAGTAATGTGTCCATTGCCATTACCATTGCTATTGCCACCATTGACCACAGCCAACTGTCTAACAACGCCAACCTTGCCATTGTCATCAACAGTTCTCGTTTGTGGAGTCGGTTGACGACCACGTAACAAAGTATCAACCGTATCAGCCACACATTCATGAACTACCCAGCGTTGCCGTTCCAGCATCTCCACAGCAATCTCAAAAGTAGGTGGCGCTTTGCGTTCCAAAACTGTCTTTTGCGAACCACGCCGTCTAGCTTCATCATCTCCCAGCGTCACAGCCTGAATCCCCCCCACCAAATCAGACAGAGTGGGATTTTTAATCAGGTTTTCAATCTGATTACCGTGGGCAGTTCCTACCAATTGCACCCCCCGTTCGGCAATGGTTCGGGCTGCTAAAGCTTCCAATTCCGTGCCAATTTCATCAATGATAATGACTTCTGGCATATGGTTTTCCACAGCCTCAATCATGACCTGATGTTGTAACTCTGGTTTAGAAACTTGCATCCGTCTCGCCCGACCAATGGCGGGGTGAGCAACATCACCATCCCCAGCAATTTCGTTAGATGTGTCAATAATGACCACTCGCTTATTTAAGTCATCTGCCAACACACGGGCAATTTCCCTTAAAGCCGTGGTTTTACCAACACCCGGACGACCTAGCATGAGAATTGATTGACCAGTTTCCACCAAATCGCGGATCATGGCAATTGTTCCGAATACCGCCCTACCGACCCGACAAGTTAAGCCAATAATCTTACCGCTACGGTTACGGATAGCACTGATCCGATGCAAAGTTTGCTCAATTCCTGCCCGATTATCCCCCCCAAAATTTCCCACTCGTTGAATGCAATCATCTATCTGTGCTTGAGTGACTGGTGTTTCGCTCAAATACTCAGCTACATGGGGAAACCGAGCTTCTGGACGACGGCCTAAATCCAAAACCACTTCAACTAAATTATCTCCATTAGGATGATGCTCTAGTTTTTGTTGAAGGTCTTGGGGCAAAATGTCTAACAACTTTTGGAGATCTTCTGTAATCGTCATGCTTTCTATTGGTGACTTGACGTTTTTAGAGATATGCTTGGAGCGATGAGCGCGACTGCTCAGACTTAATCTGGGAAACGAGAGTATGGGCAAGCCTTACAGCCTCCCATAGTAATTCCGGTTCTGATTCCAGGCGAATATTGCCTTGACTATCAGTGTTAATCACCTCCTTTTTTTCTAACTGGTCAAGAATGGGTGACAGCAATACACGGGCGTAACTACCATAGGCAACCCCGGCGATTTTGGATTTTGGATTTTGGATTTTGGATTTTAGATTGTTATCTTCTAATCCAAAATCTTTCAGCAATCCCATTCCCCTTAATTTAGGAACGGTGTAGCTATTAGTGCCGCCTGCTAACTGCACATATCCCGGTAGGTTTGCTGCCAAAACTTTTTGCCCCAATTTCACTGTGGCTATGGTTGTACCATCACCAATATCACCACTCATTGAACGTCCATCAGTTTGCCAAATTAAAAACTGGGGACGGGGGATAATTAAATCATAAATAGCTTTTAGGTAATTAATTAGACCTTCTCCATCGTTACAACTGATGGCTACTAACTTTAATTGATCTGCCCAAGGTGTCATCGCGTTCCATAACCGTTGGAATTCTGCCAACCGCCCCACTTGAGTATGAATTTCTACGGCTGCTATTCCCGTTGACATGATCAATGGTACGATCTCCCCTGGCGTTGACTCATAAGATTTTGTATAAATTATCCCATAAGGACAGATAGGAATGCAACGGCCACAGCCATAACATTTTTCAGCGATTACTCCAGAAAAATCATCTTTGGTATTGTTAAATAAAATTGCTTGGGCTGGACAAATTTTTTCACATGGTCTGGAACAATCGCGGGGACAGTCTTGAGAATTAAACTCAGCTTTCCGAAAATGGGGATCTTCGCCATCATTGAGACTGACCATCAACAAGGGCAAATTACCTGTAAAGGCAAAGCCTCGCTTTTGGGCATTATATCTCAAGCTTTGGGCTACCAGTAAAGCTTCTTGGGTGGCGGCAATGACTGCCGGATCTGCTGCTACATCTATACAGTCAGCACCAGCCAAGGTGTAGGCTAATGTTAAGTTTCTGACCGCGGGAAGATGTTGGTAACTGGCTCCGCAAATTAATTTGAACCAGTTACCCTGTTGTAGGGATTGTAAAGGGGCTAATAAATCAGTCACATTTCCATTATGCGTTTATTCGACTGAAAATAGCAGCCTGTGATCAGGAAAATTTAGATTTTTTTGTTACTAATTTTTTATTGGTAAATTTTTATACTACTATAAAGCCTCTCTTTTTTGATTTATTGGTGAGAAATCTGGATTAAGTTAATTTGGCTACAAGTTGATTTTCTAATAGGATGTTATTTGTTAATAAGTCCTCAACAGTAATTCTTAAAAACCGTTGTTCATCAACTTGAAAATAGATTTTAATGCGATCGCTTCCCGGAAATCCTGGAGGTTTAAGTTTGGCAATTTTACTGGCATTTACTGTATCATTGAGAGGCTTAACAGTAGTTGCACCATGATCAAGCTGACGAGTAATTAAGCGGTCGCCCTCAAAGTATATCTCTGTTCCACCTGTTTGAGCGCCCAATTCCCCAACAATTAACTCAATGCTGGGTTGATTTTCCACAGAAGCACCCAAAACTAATTCTACGGGTTGAGTCATGGGGTAAGGTTGTCCAGTTTTAATAATTGGATGCCAACTATGACGTTGATTGCGGCGATCCCAATAACGCACACCGTAACTATGATAAAGATAGTCTTTAATTTCTATCCCTTGAGTTATTTGTAACGCCCCTTGAGCGATTGCTTCAAAAGGCAATTGACGACGGATTTTTTCTGGTTCAAAATATTGTTCTATCCATGCTTGCACTACGGGCAACTGTACAGTTCCCCCAACTAATAATACTGCATTAATATCATCAATTTCTATACCGTAGCGTCGCGCTTGCTGTAATAGCGTCATCATTACATCATGCAGTTTATCAAAAAATCCGTTTTCCTGCAAAATATTTTCAAAGGTGTAACGATCAAGATCCATTTCATAACTTTCAAAAGTTTGATCATGAAAATAAACTTCACTAGCTTTATCTTGGTGAGATAGCTGAATTTTCAACTGTTCCGCTAGTCGCGCTGTAAGAGAACTAACTGGCAATCCTTGGGTTTTAGCAAAGTAATCTACTATCCAATTATCAATATCAGTTCCGCCTAGATTTTGCCCTGCTTTTGCTAATACACGGGCTGTTTTAGTCTTTTGTTGAGAATTTTCACCCAGATTTTTATCACCCCATTTGAGAAGAAATCCTAGAGGTTTAGTCTTGGCTTGTGTACCTTGATCTAAACTCACTAAAGATAAATCTAAAGTTCCACCACCAAAGTCAACGACTAAGAGAGTTCCTTGATCTGTTAAACCATACCCCAAAGCCGCAGCAGTGGGTTCATCCAACATCCGCACCTGTTCGACGGCTAATGATTGACAAACTTTCCCTAACCAGTGACGATAGGCTTCAAAGCTGTCTACTGGTACGGTTAAAACTAAGGAATCTATTCCCCCTTCTAAAGGTGCTAATTCTGCAATTACTTTGCTTAAAAACCATGTTCCTATTTGTTCAAAGCTAATGTTTTTACCATCTAGTTCCGGTAAAAAACCCTGGATATCTGCACCAATTCCCCGTTTAAAGTTCCGGAAGAATCTGGTGTCGGTTTTCAGATCCAAACCGCGATCGCGTACCTGTTGTCCAGCTATAATTTTACCAAGGCTGGCATTTTCTACATAAACTAAACTGGGAATTAGTGGCGGATTAAGAAATTGTTGCGTTGATAATCTGGGTAGATTCAGGGTTTCTGCTTGTTGAGTGACAGGATTCCAACGAGTGATAACTGTGTTACTTGTGCCAAAATCAATCGCGATCGCCATATTCTTTGATTATTTAACTAAATAAATATCTAACATATTGGATATTAAGTTTTTTATAGTTGGTGACAAAACATACTTTCTCGAAAGGACGAGAATACAAAATTGAAAGTTATACGGAAATTATCCGGACATAACAGAATCAGCCGTGGATACTCAAATAGTAGATGCACCTTAATTAAACCATTACCCTTGGCTTGTGGCTAAGGGTTTTTTTCTTTGGGATTTATATCTTAACAAATTTTGATCAGGAATGCCAAAAATTTTATTTGAAAATAGCAGGCAGTAAGTTGGGGGCTAACCATAATGCATAACCAATAAAACCAAATAGCATAGTAATCAAGAGAGTAGCAATATAGCTAATACACATTAATAAACCATCAGATTCAATAGTAGCAACTGCCAAAAGTAAAATCCCCACAGTCGGAATGGGATTGGTAAAGGGAATGGGGGAAATTAGTAGTATTGTTAACCAAGAGATGCACAGCCCGTTAAATCGCCAAATTAAAGGATGATTGGCGACTTTTTGCAATCGGGGACGGGCAATTTTTTCCAATACCCTAGTCACGCGACGCAGATTTTGTAAGATGATTTTAGCGAAGGCGTTGGGAAATTTATAGTTAGCGATTTTTTTGGGTAGCCAAGGTGTTCTCCTCCCTAAAACCATTTGCAATGATAATAATAAACAAGCACCACCTAAAGGACTGGTTAAGCCTGGAGGCATGGGAAATAGAAAAGGTAATACTAGTAATGTGATTACTAAGCTAAAACCCCGTTCGGAAGTTTCCGCTAGGATATCACCTAAAGTTAGTGGCTGTTCACTTAAACGTTCTAGAAGGGATTTAATTTCTTGAGAAAAGCGTAAATTCATAACTATGATTTTAATGATTTTTCTGATTCTTATGATACAGCAAAATTCAGGAGTGAAAACCGCTGGATGCTTCCTTGTTGACAGATAGGAGTTTTGATTTTCATTTTTTACCTTGTTTAGTGACCATCTCCTGTTTAATTACATAAATAATAGTTAAGATATCATTAAATAAATCATATCAATCAGTTAAGACATCATCAAATAAATCATATCAATCAGGTAAATCATAGTTGAATTTTCATTTTTTACCTCCTTTACTGACAATCTCCTGTTTAATTACATATCCCATCAAATAAATCATATCAATCAGGTAAATCATAGTTGAAGATGATAGTCATGGGGCTAAAACTGCGATCGCTTGAGGAATCACCCGAAACACAGCAGGAGTATGGGTTGTAATTTCTCCATCTGTATTAATAGAATGGGGTTTTCTAGTATATATTGTAAATTCCTGACCTTCAAGGGCGCGGACATTCGGCCAATCAATATGTCTACCTTGACGCATAGCCGGAAGTAGGGGAAGAATTTGCCACCAATGATCGATTTCTAAACTATAAAGATCCAGTCTTTGATCGTCTATCGCTGCGTCGTGAACTACAGCCATACCACCACCATAATAGCGACCATTACCCACAGCAATTTGCACAGTTTTCACATGAATTGATTCGTTATTCACGCGAATTTCTGCACTAAAAGGGCGAGATTTCCAAATTACTTGAAATGCAATTGCTGCATAGGCAAATATACCCCAACGCCGTTTAATTTCTTTAGTTAATTGTTGAGTAATTTTTACACTTAAACCCAGACTAGCAACATTAAAAAAATATTTCCCATTTACAGAACCTAAATCAATTCTTCGCAAGTTTCCAGAGGCAATAATTTGACACGCTTCCGGTAAAGAGTTGGGAATTGCTAAAGTCCTGGCTAAGTCGTTAGCAGTTCCTAATGGTAAAATACCCAAAGGTAATTGAGTCTCAATTATTGCCTCTATAGTAGCATTAAGTGTACCATCACCACCACCGACAATTACCAAATCTATTTGCTGTTGGTAACGCCGAATCACAGTCCCTAGTTGAGTTGGATGTTCTGTAGATTCTGTAATTATTTCCAAACCCAATTTATTTAAACAATTTATTGCTTCTTGGTAACGTTCTTGCCCTTGACGAGAATTACTATTTATTAACAGTAGTGCGCGAAGACTCATTCTGTCCACCTTTTGTAGTTTATATATCGAATTATCTACATCTATTTCCTGAGAATATCAGCGGCAGATGATTAGAAGGTTGAAACATAACTTGTCATAGAACAGAATACAGTAATATGGTTTTAGCATCAATACCTTGTCCATTTTTTGCTTTGTTGGGTTAAGCGACAGCGCAACCCAACCTTATATCTTAGAGGTATGTTAGCAGAAGTTTTCAGCGATTTTACATTTCTTTACACAGTTTGGTTTTATTGTGTTGACTTACTTAATTATCAGCCGTAGTGAATAAATATATATGTATACTTATTATTCCTCTTTTTTCATTCTATCTATCCAAAGAAATATCTATTCTTTAATATTATTTTGACTTGGTTTTATTGATATAAAATAGCGGCATCTTTCAAACCCAATATAAACATGAGTTCATCACCAATTTTACAAAATATGGAAAAACATCTTCCCATAGTGGGAGATGTACATACTAAAAGTCCCATTGCCTACAAAGCAACCCGTCTTGCAGTTAGTACAGTTAATGCAGTGCAAATGGCAATAGCCGAGTCTTATATCAACGGATTAGAAGTACCGGATGCTGTGTTGCGATCGCTTTTTGATAGTTGTATGCCTGTCTTTTTTAAGTATTTTCCATCCCTGCTTGTACCCTATGAATGGGTATTAACAGAAACAGACAATACCGCCGAAGGTGCGCGGGATTTAATGAAGATTCAGTACGATTTGCCTCAAGCTATGTTGAATCTCATGTTAGGTGAGGGAAAACTTATTTATCCCAAATATAGCATGGGATTGTGGGAAAAAGGAGCAGCAAATCTCGAACAATCACAAATGCAAATGATTGATGATGTAATTGACAAATTAGAAATAAAAGATGGTGATCATATTTTAGATTTTGGCTGTGGTTGGGGCTGCGTAGCAAATTATATTCTTGCCAAATTCCCCAATGTCAAATTCACAGGAATTAACTTGAGTCATAACCAATGTGAATATATGCGTCAGAAAATGCAAGATCCTGAAAGTTACCTCAGTTCCGGTCGTTTTACTCTCTATGAAGGAGATATAAACGATGCCCAATTTGAGACAAAGTTTGACAAAATTCTCTCAATTGGCGTTTTTTGTCATGTGGGTAATTTAACAAAGGCTTTTCAAAAGCTGGCATCTTTTCTCAAGGATAACGGCAAGGTTTTTATTCACATTATTACAGTCCGTACCCCTAATAATATCTCCAGTGTTTTCACTCACAAATACATTTTTCCTCATGGTCGTTACTGGAAATATGACGCGATTCCCAGCCATAATCAAGACCTGAAAACTATTGATCAATGGTATATTAATGGCTCTAATTATTCTAGAACTTTTGCTAGTTGGTTAAAAAACTTTGATGATTCTCAGGCAATAGTCAAAGATTTAGACTACGGGATGCACTATGCCAAATTTCGCCGCATCTGGAGATTTTATTTAATTTGGTTTGTTGCTAATTTCGCCAGTTGCGATGGTGAATACAACGGTAATGGACAATTTTTAATGGTTCATGCCTAATCTTTGATTTTAGTAGGTTGGGTTGACGTATGTTACCCAACATTATTAAACCTGATGATTATGTTGTTGGGTTGCGCTGTTGCTTAACCCAACCTACTAACTACTAACCTACATCATCATGAGCGAAACGGTTAAACAGGAAGTCTAGCGCATAATTTCGCAATTGATAATATTGAGGATCTTCCATAATTCTCGCTCTATCTCTGGGACGAGAAAAAGGAATTTCCATCACTTCCCCAATTTTGGCATGAGGTCCATTAGTCATCATTACCAACTTATCAGCCAAAAATAAAGCCTCATCAATATCATGGGTAATCATCAAAACTGTACAACGGTTATCATTCCAAATTTTCAACAATTCCTCTTGTAATTCTTCCTTAGTAATTGCGTCCAACGCCCCAAAAGGTTCATCTAAAATCAACACTTTCGGACGAATTGCCAAAGCCCGCGCAATAGAAACCCGTTGTCTCATTCCCCCAGACATTTGCATGGGTTTCTTTTCCATGGCATCAGCTAAACCCACCATTGCTAAATGATCTCTGACAATAGCCCGTTTTTCGGCTTCTGGCTTAGTGGGATAAACGGCATTTACAGCTAAATAAATATTTTCAAAAGCTGTTCTCCAAGGTAATAACGCATAGTTTTGAAATACTACCATGCGATCTGGACCTGGTTTTATAATTGGTTTTCCTTCTAATAAAACTTGTCCAGTTGTGGGGAAGTTGAAACCAGAAACCATGTTTAATAAAGTTGATTTACCGCAACCAGAGTGGCCGATAACGCAAAGAAATTCACCTTTCTCCACGTTGAGGTTAACACCATCAAGAACGGTAAATGGTCCATTTTTGGTGGGATAAACTTTGCAAACGTCTTTAATTTCTAGGAAAGGCTGACGGCTGATTGTGGTTGTAGCTGTGTTGGTAGATTTCAAGTTACGGTTTTGCATTGTTTAGTAATTGGTAGGAGGTTTCGCGCAAAGGTGCAAAGGAGCAAAGACGCAAAGGAAGAAAGGGTTTTTTTAAGCTGCGGTTCTTCTGGGGGCATCTAGAATGACTTCGGCTATGGAGAAGTCGCGTTTGATTTCTAGGTCGTTAAGATAGGCAATTGGATCATCGGCGTTGAAGGGTTTACCATCAAATAATTGAATGGGTTGACGGGTGTAACTGATATCTAAGCCTAGTTCTCTGGCTGCGGTACTGAAAACCCGGACTCGACAAACTCTTTCAACGATTTCTACCCAGTTTCTGGGGAAGGGAGTGTCACCCCACCGCGCTAATTGAGTCATAATCCAAATTTGTTCGGTCCGACTGGGGCGATTAATGGCAGACTCGGAATAAAATTGGTGATGGGCATATTCCCGCATGGGATGATTTAAGTCACAGGTAGCGTTATTCGGGTTTTCCAGTTGGATATATTCAATATCTGTGCTGACATATTCCTGACTTGCTAAAATTTGGCGAATTTCTTGGGCGTTGGCAAGATCTGCACAATATTGGCAAGCTTCTAATAAGGCTTTGGTTAAGGCAATATGGGTATTTGGATAAGTTTCTGCCCAATCTTCTCGTACTCCTAGAACTTTACCAGGGTGTCCTAACCAAACTTCTAAATCTGTGGCAATTGTAAAGCCTGAACCTTCAACTGCTGCCCGATAATTCCAAGGTTCACCTACAGAATAACCGTCAATAGTTCCACCTTTTAAATCTACTACCATTTGAGCAGGAGGGATATTTTTCATAACCACATCACTGTCGGGGTCAATTCCTCCTGCTGCTAACCAATAACGTAGTAATAGGTTGTGCATGGATGCGGGATGAACTACTCCCATTCTGTGTGTTTGTTCGCGGGTTTTCAGGAGATAATTTTTGAAGTCAGATAAGCTATGTACACCTTCATCATAAAAGCGTTTGGCTAAGGTGATGGCGTTACCGTTGCGGGTCATTGTCAGGGCGGTGACAACTGGTAAAGGTTGGTTTTTATTTCCTCCTAAACTTAACCACATGGGCATACCTGAGGGCATTTGTGCCGCATCTAAATATCCCCCTGTTATCCCGTCTACAATTCCCCGCCAACTGCTTTCTCGGACTAAATTAACCTCATCCAGACCATGTTTGATGAAAAAGCCTTTTTCTTTGGCGATCGCCAGGGGGGCGCAAGCTGTGATAGGTAAGAAGCCAATTTCTAAATTAACTTTTTCTAAACCATGACGAACCACCGCAGCAGTTTTTCTCGCCCGAATTTTTTTGATGCGTTTTTGTTGGTTGAGGAAGTAAATCATTTCACTTCGCAAACTGTAGTAACTGGGATGTTTTACTACTTCCATGCGTTTGCGAGGACGAGGAATATCTACTTCTAAAATGTCGCCAATTTTCGATTCTGGTCCATTAGTTAACATGACAATTCTGTCAGATAACAAAACCGCTTCGTCTACGTCGTGTGTCACCATGACTGCGGTAACTTGATTCTCTTCACAAATTTGCATTAATTGTTCTTGCAAATTCCCGCGAGTTAGGGCATCTAAAGCACCGAAGGGTTCATCTAATAGTAATAGTTTAGGACGAATTGCCAAGGCACGAGCGATCGCAACTCGTTGTTTTTGTCCACCTGATAACATTCCTGGTTGTTTATCAGCATGGGGACGCAAACCAACCATATCTATGTGTCTATCAATAATCGCTTTGCGTTCTGCCGCTGGCATTCCATGTAATACGGAATCTACTGCTAAGGCAATATTTTCTCTCACTGTTCGCCAAGGTAAAAGCGAATAGTTTTGAAATACTACCATTCTATCAGGTCCAGGTTTTTTAATTCTTTGTCCTTCTAAAGTGACTAAACCTTCTGTTGGTAAATCCAAACCGGCAATCATGTTTAGAAGGGTAGATTTTCCGCAACCTGAGTGACCGATAAGAGAAACAAATTCGCCTTTTTTAATTTGGAGATCAATACCTTTGAGGGCGATATATTGTCCACCACCGGTTAATTCAAAAATTTTATCAACTTGGTCAACGCCAACAAATATAGACATATTATTTGGTAATGGGTAATGGGTAATGGGTTATTTGTCAGTTGTCAGTTGTCAGTTATCAGTTGTCAGTTGTCAGTTGTCAGTTGTTCGTTGTCAGTTGTTCGTTGTCAGTTGTTATTTCTTTGCTATTAACTAATGACCACTGACTAATGACCAATTACTTTTGACTATTTTTGTTCTGCTGGTAAAATCCAGTTTTGTAATGCAGCCATCATTTTATCTAGGATAAGACCGACAACGCCAATATAAACTAGAGCTAAAATAACTTCACTAACGTTATTATTTTGATAAGCGTCCCAGATGAAAAAGCCAATTCCCACAATACCTGACATCACGATTTCTGCGGCAATAATCGCTAACCAAGCTAAACCAATCGCAATTCTTAAACCTGTGAAAATGTAGGGTAATGCTGAAGGAATTAAGATGTTAAGGAAATACTCTTTTTTAGAAAGTTGGAGAACTTTAGCAACGTTGTTATAGTCTTGAGGAATTTGAGTGACACCCACCGCAGTATTAATGAGAATCGGCCAAATTGCGGTAATGAAAATTACGAATAATGCGGCTGGTTCATTTTGGCGTAATGCTGCTAAGGAAATAGGCACCCAAGCTAAAGGAGGGACTGTTCTTAATAACTGAAACAAAGGATCTAAAGCCTTTGACATGGTTTTATTAACACCAATCAAAACACCCAAGCCAATACCGACAATTGCCGCTAATGTATAACTAATAGCAACCCGTTGGAGACTAGCCCAGATTTGCCAAAAAAGCCCTTTATCAGTGCCTCCTTTATCATAGAAGGGATACAGAATCAAGATCCGAGTGTCTTGAATAACTTGGATTGGTCCTGGTAATGTTGCCCCTGGAGTCCAAGAAAATACTTGCCAAATGGCTAGAAAGATAAATAACGCAATGGCTGGAGGAATAAGTTCAGGAATTTGTTTCTGTAAACCCGATAAAAATTTATTCTCTAATTTAGGACTTGTGGCACGTTTTTGGGCTATGGTCATGGATTTTTCCTCAAATTTATGAATGGTTAATGGGTATTTTCTGAAAATTAAATCTGCATTTTTAAAATCCGTGTAGAGACATTTCTGTAAATGTCTCTAATATTTAGAAAGTATCTATTAACTAAACACTAACTTTTTTTAGTTTCAAACTCTTGAGATATTCTTCTGGCTTCTCAGGATCGAATTTCACACCATCAAAAAATTCTTCGACTCCACGAGATGTACTGGTAGGAATATCAGCAGCAGGTATTCCCAATTCTTTAGCTGCTTCTTTCCAAATATCTTCGCGGTTCACTTTTTTGATTAATTCTTTAGCTTTGGTTGCACCATTTTCTATATAATCTTTGGGCAAAAATCCCCAACGGACGTTTTCAGTGATGAACCATAAATCATGACTTTGGTAAGGATAAGAAACACTACCTCTCTCATCTTTCCAATAGTAAGCAGCCATTTTTTTATCATCAATTTTGCGGCCATCACCCATGTCATATTTACCTTGGTATGGTAGTTCTAGAATCGCAGGTGAAGATAAGCCAAAATACTTTTTACTAGCCAGAATTGCTGCTGCTTCTTTGCGGTTATCAAAGTTATCTAACCATTGTTGGGCTTCCATGACACCTTTTAATAAGGCTTTTGTGGCTTTGGGATTTTGGTCAACCCAATCTCCTCTCATGGCAAAATATTCTTCGGGGTGATTTTTCCAAATTTCGGCTGTTAATGCCGCCATGAAGCCGATTTTGTCGTTAACGAGGCGGAATGGCCAGGGGTCGCCGGTGCTGAAAGCGTCCATTGTCCCGGTTTTCATGTTGGCGACAGTTTGCGCCGCAGGTACGGTTAATAATTTGACATCTGTATCTGGGTCAATGCCACTTGCTGCTAACCAGTACCGAATCCACAAATCTTGGTTTACATGAGGAAAGGTGAAAGCTGCGGTAAAGGGTGTGGAAGATTTCATTTGGGCAAATAAGGGTTTTGCCGCATCTAGTTTTAAGGTTACTCCTTTTCCTAGATGTTTATTAGCGATCGCAATTGCATTACCATGAGTAACTAACTGGGCAAGAACATACATGGGAATGGGCTTATTACCTTTGGTAATTAAACCTTCTGTAATTAAATGTGGCATGGGCATTTGCCATTGACCACCATCAATACCACCACCAGCAGAACCAATTTCCACGTTATCCCGTGCTGAACCCCAAGAAGCTTGTTTAGAAAGTTCTACATTACTCATGCCCTGTTTGCTAAAAAATCCTTTTTCTAAAGCAATAATTAAAGGTACAGATTCAATAATGGGAATATATCCAAGTTTAACTTTTGTCGTTTCTGGTTTTTGTTCTGAGTTAGTATTAGCTGCTACTTGACCAGTAGATTGTGTGGAATTTCCACCACTTTTACCTGCTTCCGGTGGGTTTCCTAGACAACCTTTGAGTAATACTGCACTGGCTGAAACTCCAGCAGTGACGATGAATTTACGGCGAGAAATTTGGTTAAAAAATTCAGACATGAAACATCTCCCTGGTGAAAGAATTTATTTTTTAAACATGAAAATTTAGACAAAGAAATAAATTCTTTGCTTTACTATTGAAATTCCTAGTTATATCTAGGCATTCAAAATTAGCTTTTTATGTAAAAAAGTTAGTTTGTATACTTTGTGATAAACATGGTTTAGTTTCTTAACCTAGTATGAACAAGAGGCATCACTCAGCTAGTAAAATCTAGTTTACAGTGTTTCTGATCAAAGTGATCAATTCTCAACTCGAATTATTAAATAAATATTATATTGGATACATAAGTAAAAACTTATAGTTTGAGCTTAATTTTGTGGAAAGTTTCTAATATATATTTTTTAATTAATGATAATGATTATTTTTAATCTATGGTTTCCGTAATCTTGGGTTTAGTTAATTACAGAAAAAGGACATGAATAGATAATTTTGATGTTAACCATTGAATAAACTCTTCATTCATAGATGAATTTGATGATAACCATTTTTTATAAATTAGGGTTGATACAGTGTAGCTTGCTTCCCGCAGCTTGCGTGGCGAAGCCATAGGGTACGCAGATAAACGCAGATAAACGCAGATAGGAAGGGATGAATTAATGGAGTTCATAATTCTGTGCAGTCTCTTGAATTCTGCTGTATTTTCAGCCTTTACCACCGGTAAAGGTAACACCTTGAATTAAGTAGCGGTTAAAGAAAGCATAAATAGCTAAACCTGGCAGAGTAAACACCATTGAAGCTGCCATAATGTAGTTCCAATAGCTGATATATTGACCTTTAAATGTATTTAGTCCTAAAGGTAAAGTAAACATTTCTGGGTCAAAGAGAATCACTACAGGGAGTAAAAAATTATTCCAACTACCCATAAAGACAAAAACCGCTTGTGCGGCTAATGCTGGTTTAGCTAAAGGTAAAACTATATACCTAAAAATTCCCCAGGCATTTAAACCATCCAATTGTCCAGCTTCTTCTAGTTCTCTAGGGAAATTGACAAAAAACTGCCGCATCATAAAAATGAAAGTAGCATTGACCATACTCGGAACAATCATCCCTGGGTATGAATTTAGCCAACCGATGACTTTTAAAATTAAAAATGTGGGAATCAGGGTAATTTGCGCTGGCACTACTAACACGGTCAAAATTAGGAAAAACCAGCACTGTTTACCCCGAAAATGCAATCTTGCGAGGGCATAACCTGCCATTGAGTTAAATAGCAAGTTTAAAATTGTGACAGTAACACCAATAATCACACTATTAAATAACCACCGCCAAAATAAAGGTTCTTGCAGAAATATTTGTTTGTAATTATCGAGAGTAAAATGTTTGGGGATAAAATTAAATTCACCGCTAATAATCTCAGATAGAGGCTTAAATGATGCAGAAAATGCCCAGAGAAAAGGAATTACGGTAATAATTCCATAAACTGTGAGGAAGATATATAACAGCACTTTCAACCAGAAACTACCAAAGATTTTATTCAAATTTTATAACCTCCAAAAAATTGCCTCTGAATTAATGTGAGGATAATAATTACAAATGCTAGTAAAAAGGCAATTGCTGCACCATATCCCATTTGTAAATTCCGAAATACGGTTTGATAAATCAGCAGGACTAAGGTGAGAGTAGCGTTATTTGGTCCACCTGTCCCTCCAGAAAATATATAAGACTGATCAAATAATTGAAAAGTCCCAATTATTCCCATAGCCATGACAAAGAAAGTCACAGGTTGCAATAAAGGCAAAGTAATATAAATAAACTGTTCCCAATTATTAGCACCATCAAGTTCTGCTGCTTCATAAAGAGTTTGGGGAATATCCTGTAAAGCTGCTAAATAAATCACCATAAAAAACGGTGCTGTTGACCAAATATTCATGATCATAATCCCTTTCAGGGCAACAGATGGATCTCCCAACCAATTATAAATAGGCAGGTTGAGAAAAGCCAAAAAATTGTTTAATAGTCCATTTGTGTTATAAATCCACATAAAAATTAGTGTCAAAACTGCTGAAGATGTAACTGTTGGTAAAAAGTAAAGAATCCGCCACCAATTTTTGCCGCGAATGCCAGAATTGAGTGTCACAGCTAAACCTAAAGCCAAAATAGTTTGGGTGGGAACAACAATAGCCACATATTCTGCGGTATTTTTCAAAGCAATTCCCACTCTTTCATCTGTTAGCAATCTTTGGAAATTACCCAAACCGAAAAAATGGTAATTAATCCCTCCCAACATTTGTACTTTGTGTAGGGAAAGAAATACAGCATAGAGAATAGGCAAAATTACAAATGTGCCTAAAACTAAAATACTGGGAGTTATGAATAAATAAGCTGTAAAATTTTCTCGAATCTGTCTATTACAGTGATTTTCTCGGAAATGAAACACATTTTTATATCTCACGCAGAGGCGCAAAGTCGCAAAGGAAGAAAGGAAGAGGAAAATTAGAGAACCCTACATATCTGCCTTAATTTGTTGGTTTGCTGCATCTTGTGCCTTTAACATTGCCTGTTTTAATGGTTGTTGTCCTAGTAAAACACTAATAAATTGATTATCAAAATTGTTGATAATTGCGGCAGGATTTTTACCTACTTGCCAGGGTGTCGCATAATTAACTCCTGCTACTAATGATGATCTCAGAGGGTCTTGATCATAACCTAACTGTTGTGCCACTGATTTACGGGCTGGTAATGCAAATCCTTTACCTGTCCATTTTTTCATGCCTTCTTTACCTGTTAGAAAAGAAATGAGTTCCCAAGCTTCTTTTTTATGGGGTGCTTGTTTATTCATGACATAAGCAACAGTAAAAACCATTGTGGATTTTTGATTATTAATTTCTGGTATTTCTGCTGTGGCAAATTCTAGTTTGGGAAAGGTTTCTTGTAAATAGGGAATTGCCCAATTCCCTTCAATTACCATTGCTACTTTATTTTGTCCAAACATTTCACTCCCGGAATTTGTGCCGACATCAGATTTTTGGGCGGAAGATCGATCTTTTTGATATTGGTTAATTACTAATTCTAAACCTTGTAATCCTGGATTATTTGCAAAGGTAGCATAACCATTTTTATCAATAATTTCCCCTCCAAAAGCTGTAATTTTGTATGCTTGACGGGCTAATTCAGGAATTTCACCAAAGCCATATTTATTGAGTTTGCCTGTTAATTGTTTTGAATAGCTGCGGAGTTGTTCCCAGGTAGTGGGAGGACTGGTTAAACCCACTTGATTAAATGCTTGTTTGTTATAAAATAGGGCTAAGGTGGAATAGTCTTTAGGTAAACCATAAATACGATTTTGGTAGGTAAAATTCTTGAGTAAGTTGGGTTCTATATCTGTGAGGTCAAATTTGGGTTTAATGTATTTACCAAGGGGTTCTAGGACATTCTGACCCATTAAGAAAGGGGCTTCTAGTGCGTCGAGATAAAATACATCTGGTGCAGCTTCTCCTACTAAGCGGGTTTTAATTACATCCATATATTGATCAGAAATCGCTTCATATTTGACTTTGATCTGGGGATGCTGCTTTTCAAAGTCTTCAATTACCTGTTTTAAAAGTCTTTGTTCTAGAGGATTTCCTGTCCAACCGCTGAGTTTAACGGTAATGAATGGGGGTGGTTTTGGTAATGGCCAATTGTGATAAATAATAATAGCGATCGCTATTATTATTACCAATCCTAAAAAGTTAAATAATCTCTTTTTTCTCACAATTTAATTGAGATGAATTCAGAATTGATGTCAATACTGTTCGGTTAAGAGTTTTTGTAGGTTGAGTTAAGCGACAACCCAATAAAAGTTCGTAAATGTTGGGTTTCCTAAGGTCAAACCAACCTACCAGATTTAAATACAAAAACCCCACCTCCCCGCAAGCGACGAGGGGATTTAAGATGTATGTTATTTAAGTACATACGGTTATAATTTATTTCAAATGCTGGTATGGATCATCTCTCTATGGGATGGGTTTGAGTTCTATATTTTGTTAATGAAATCACGGAAACTAAAATGATAGAAGCTGTAGTAAGTATTTTCTGATCTATTTTCTTAGACTAAAAATTCTACCCAATTTTCTAATAATTCCTCAACATCATATTCATCAGTATTTAGGAAATTGGCAATATCTGTAACTGATATGGGTTGTGTTGTCTGGGCTAAAACTCCTTCATTAAATCAAAACCTGTTGGATGAATTTTATACTTAAGGTCGCTTATTGGCGGACTTTTGTAATAAAATTTTTATCCGACCATTTTTAACTCTCCAAAGACATCATTCATCTCTTGCTCAATTCTCTTCAGTTTTAGCTGTATTTTATTTTTAAATTCAGCATCTAGTGTTTCATTCAATTGGTTATAAACTGCTTGATAATCAATTTCTAAAATTGCGAAACGTTTTTCCAATTCCCTGACTTTAATTTCTTGTACTCGATTAAAAGAACGAGAAGAATTTATTGGTTTTTGCTGCATGGCTTGATGTAAAAAATCCCCAGTTTCCACTAACACAGTTATAGGCATCCTAAATGCCGATTTGACTCCTTCTCGCTTTTTCTCTGCGGGTACAGCCATACCCACAACTCCCTGTAATGGTTTATCCCACACAGGAGAATCACTAAAACCAAGCTCAATCTGATATCCAGGAACTTTAATGGCTTCTATCTGTATCGAGCGAGTAGCTTGGGCATCAAGCAGTTCACTATTTAACAGAGTTGTAGGCATCCTAAATGCCGCTTTGACTCCTTCTCGCCTTTTCTCTGCGGGTGCAGCCATACCCACAACTCCCTGTAATGATTTATCCCACACAGGAGAATCACTAAAACCAAGCTCAATCTGATACCTAGGAACTTTAATGGCTTCTATCTGTATCGAGTGAGTAGCTTGGGCATCAAGCAGTTCATCATTAGCCCAGACACCAAGATCATGTTCTTGGGGAAAGCCAAAGAGCCGGAAGGTAAGAAGATGGTACTGATTCACTAAAAAACCAGCGCCAACAACTTTACAGTTTTTATTATAAATGCGAGCAAGCGCACTTCTAAAGGTTTGGAAGTAATTTTCAGTTGACATACAATCTATAAATCCTGGTACACTGCGTTTCTCGCCCAGATGGTAAAGCGACTCTCTCCGTAGCAAGAGATGTATCTTCTGATTCCTCAATTTCCACTAAGAATTTACCGCCATTTTCTAGCTCAAATTCAACCAATTGCTTTTCTAGCATATATATAATGTTAAATAGACTATGTATTGTCAAGTATACAATATTGTCTGCTTATTGGAAAAGCAAAAACTACCACTAGTACCGCAGGGCGGAATTAAAAATTAACAATTAAAAATTAAAAAAGCAGATTGTATAAGCTTTTTAGGGATTTTTAATTGGTGCTTTATACTACCACTAACGCACTCTAAGTATTTGCTCCTTGAACTTATGTTGGCAGGTATAATGACAACTCTGCACTAAATCACCTGATATTCCATGACAAACCCTCGTCAAGTTGCCTTTATCGCCCTCAAAGAAGCTTATGCTGGTGTTGCTTTAGACTATTGTATTTCCACCGTCCCCTTATAGCCATCAATGCGAACTTCCTGACCATCTTGCAGCAGATACGTCGCACCACGCACATCCATAACAGCAGGAATACCGTATTCACGGGCGATAATTGCCCCGTGAGAAAGTTTACCCCCAGCTTCAGCAATTAAACCCCCAGCTTGCACGAGGATAGGGGCCCAACCGGAATCTGTGTAAGGAACTACAAGGATGGTGTTTTTATCAATATCATGGGCTTCTTGCAAAGTTCGGACTACTTTCACCCGTCCTTGAATTTGTCCTTGACTAGCAGGAATACCTAATAAAATGTTGTCAGAGGGATCAATTACCGGGGCAATGGGGTGAGGAGGATTATAACCGTAAACTACGGCGGGAATTTGCGTAATTTGGCTATCTTGGAGAAATTGCGATCGCCTTTTTTCGACTAATGCCAATAAATGATTCCTAAAAGCTACATCTGAATTAATCACTAAATCACGAATTTCATCTAACTGGAGAAAGAAAATATCTCCTAATTGTGTTAATACCCTAGACTCAAGCCAAATCTGTTCCAAAGCCAAAAATGTCCACCGCAATTCAGCTAACAAGCGAGAATAAACTTCCGTTACCCGTCCTTTCAGATCAACTCGTTTTTGCACTAAATTTGCCTGTTCGGGACGGGAATCATCTAATTTTGGCAATTCAGGTGCTTGTAACAACTGGATAAATAATTGTCTAACTATTTGGGGATTTTCTCGCCAAGTAGGAACAGAAATATCTGTACCGACTTCACTTAAATAACCATAATCCTCAATCAATTCGTCAATTTCATCTAAAATTCTTTCCCCTGCGGGCGTTTCTGCCAATTGTGCAAATACTTGTTCTGGTTTAAAATCATAGTTACCAGCTATTAAGATTTGTTTAGCATCCGCAACCAGAAGACGCATAGCTCTTAATGATGCTACCTCTGGGGTGACACTATTATCAATTTCCTCTGTCTTTGCCCCCAAAATCGCTTGGCGAATAGCTGCACTCAAAGGGGCTAAAATACTGTAGTAAGTTCCCCGATGTAATAAGTCGAGAATTAAATCTATTCTAGTTAATAATTGATCTAGTGATAATTCGGCAATGACGACATTTGATAATTGGGTTAATCCCGGAATGAAAACTTGGCGATAATCCGATTTAAAATCTTTGTCTAAATCAATTTCCCGCTTGAGTAACTTTGTTAGTCCTGGTAAATTAGCTAAAGTGGAATTTAGAGCAGGTTTACTCATACTTGCACCTCTAGTCAGAAATTCCAGACTTTCTGGAGGTAATCCCATTTCCAAAAAGATTTCTCCTAACAAGGAAGCATTAAAATAGGCTCTAGAATAATGCAATGTTGCTGTTGTGGCAAAATCTAAGCGTTTAGCACGATCACCCAAAACTATACTAAAAATTTCTCCCCACACACCACAGGTTAAAGGAGAATTAATAGACCAAGTTAAGGGGTGAATAACTCCCGGAATTACCTCAGCGGCGATTTTCCTTGTCCATAAGGGTAAAAGCGTAGTGATTGGTCTTGCCTGTAATACCCACAGATTTTGACCATCATAACTCCATTCAATGTCTTGGGGAATACCCAAATAACGTCTTTCTAAACGACGGGCTAGGTATGCAACTTGCTTAATTAATGCTTGGGGAACTTTCCCATTGCCTTCAAATTGCAGACAAGACAATTTTTCATCACCAGCAACCACGACTAGATATTGTTCTGGTGTCACTTTTCCCGATACGATTTGCGTAGGACTACCAGATACAGCTTCGATAACTACACCCTCACCCTGTTGAGAAATGGGATCTCGGCTAAAAGCTACGCCAGAGAATACGCTTTGAACTTGTTGCTGAATGAGTACCCCCATTGCCGCATCTTCTGATCGGCTGCGACGGCGATATTCGACGGCACTGGGATGATTATAGGAGGCTTGGACTTGAGCGATCGCTTGTCGTAGTTCTGCCTTACTGATCACATTTAAAATTGTTTCATACTGTCCCGCGGCTGATGCCTGTTGTGAGTCTTCCCCAATGGCAGAAGAACGCACTACTAAAGGTGAAAGTTGTGATGGTTGCAGAAAATCAATTAAAGGTGTGGGATCATCATCAGGAGATAATACCCAACCTTTCGGAACTGCATAACCCCAACGTTTAAGTTGCGATAATGTTGCAGATTTAGCTCCTACGACTTCCCCATCTAAGTCATCATCTAAAGTAATAATCTTCTCCTCATTATTTAAATATGCCATCATTGGTTGAGATTCTGGATTTGCTTCCTCAACTGGGAGATTTAAATCATCAGGAATTTGGTTATAAATCCAGTAAATTAATGCCGACAAGGCAAAAGCAGCAATAATTCTGGCTATATCCTGGGAATGGACAATCCCCACAAATAGGGGAAATATGACTAATACCCCTAATTTAATTGTTTCTTTAGAGCGAGTAATCAAAAAGCCAATAGCTGCAAGTAAGCTAACAAAGGCAGCTACCAAAGGATCATGTGCCAGCAATCCCCAAGCGACGTTTGTTGTTCCTGCCCCTTTAGTAGCCACGTATCTACCGATAACCAAGGCAATTAAAGCGATAATTTCGGAGAATGGTTGTGAAGGAAAACAATATTGGGCAATTGTGACAACAGCAACGCCCTTGACGGCTTCAGAGACGACACAGATGCTTCCTGCTAATTTACCACCGTGATAAAATGCCGCTGCAACGCTAATATTTCCTGTCCCCATATTGGCTAATTTTTTACCACTCAGGGCATAAGTAATCCAGGAAATGAGCGGTATTGCCCCTAACAGTGGACAAAAAATTAAAATAATTAAGATCCCAAAAAAATTAATCATTATTTTATAATCTAAAATTTTAGAGCGGAAATTTCTCAGTTTGTTGTTAACAAAAATAACTATTTACTATACAGGACACTAGAGAGCAATGGTAGTCTTACTTGCTAGTGTCCTGAATTGTTATTCTCGGAATCTATCCTAGTGCATAAGCACCAGTAAGCGCCCATAGAATCAGTCCAGCAATTGATCCTAAAAGTACCACAGTGGAGATGGTAATTAATTTAGGTGAATCTGCACCTTCAAATTTCATAATTCCGCGATTTAAATCGGACATTGTTTTCTAAGCCTCCTTGATTACAGGGCTAATCTGTCCGTTCTGATTTTAATCCTTCTGTTGCCAGATGGTGTTAAATTCTCATTACGATTTTTTTTCAGCTTGGCTACAGCAGGTAATAGCGGATTTATTTTTTAATTGTTTGTGTTGTAACCATGAGAATTAGTGTTTATTTCTTTCTCTATAGAGAAATTGAGAAGTTGCATAAATTAAAATTTGATTTATCTACTTTTTACCGAATTTAATAAACTAAATCATAGCCCCCTCCCCGCTTGCGGGGAGGGGTTCTTTATTGCCGAAAAGATTAATTATCCTTAATCCAAAGTGCTAAACCACCACCACGACCACGGGCAGCAATCAAGTTTTCGGTAATTAGAAAGAAAGCAAAAAAAGGTAATTTAGCTATAGGTTGGTTATCAAAATTCCCACTTTCAACTTTACCAGAGCGAATTTGTTTATTGACAAACATCCAATTAAATAAACTAATTTGCATTTGGGTAAAATCAAAAGCCAATAAATTCTTTTTTCCTAAATATTTTATTGGTCCTGTGAGTTTCAATAAAATCCCTCCCAATTGGACATGATTAGCAATTTCCCCCTTTCCTAAAGTCTGTTCTTCTGTGCTACTAAAACAAAGATGAATTTTCGTCAATTTCGGGACATACCAACCCTTACCTAAAATAATTCCGCCCCGGTTTCTAACTTTTTTAGTCCCAGTAGCAAAACAAAGTCGCCATTTACCACCCAGAGATTCAAAAGGGTAATTTAACTTTTGTAGCTTTGCGGTTTTTTCCGCTTCCAGCAACGCATTTACGATTACTTCAGCCGAGGGAACTTGACTTCCTTCCCGATACGCAGTAGCAGCACGGGATAAGGAGGTGATAAAGTCAGAAGGGGAATGAGATATTAAATTAGCTGTCATAAAAGTATTATTGATGTAAGTATTGCTATGTTTTTTTATAACCTAACTAAATTCTAACGTTTATTTAATTAGCTTCTTAATTAGAGTATAATGAATATACGATTTTTAGCTAATAATTTTAGTCGCTAGAAACTCAAGTAATTGTTTGTGGTTTGGGAAGTGTAATAACTCACCTGTAAATATAAAGAGGTGGAATAATGGACACTAGAAAACTCCTGAAGTCATATAAATCAGGAGAAAGGAATTTCTCTGGCATAAATCTGCACCAAGCTAAGTTAAATCATGTTGATTTGAGAGGAATAAATTTAGAAGCAGCAGATTTAAGCGGTGCTGATCTTAGTAGGGCAAATTTAAGCGATTGTAATCTTAGTAGAGCAAATTTAACTAATGCTGATTTAAGTAGAGCAAATTTAGAAAATGCAAACTTAAGTGAAGTCAACTTAATTGGTGCTGATTTAACCAGAGTCAGCCTCAAAAAAACTAACCTGAGTCGTGCTGATTTGCGAACTGCAAATTTAACTTCAGCAAACTTGGTAGGTGCAAACCTTAGTCAAGCAGAAATGAGTGGTGCTGACTTTACCGGTGCAAATCTCCATAAAGCCAATTTAATTGATAGTAATATCAATGAAGCCGAATTAATGGGTGTTGATTTAACAACAACTATCATAACTGAATTCGAGATAACTGGAGAAATTTTGCATATAGGTTTATCTCATAAATGGATAACTTGGGCTGGTAGTTATTGATATTTTGACAACCTGGCAAAATCAATATAACACCAATTTGAAAAAAGAATGGGATAAAAAAGGTATGTAGGGTGTGTAAAGCTCTTGCAGGCATGGTTACGCTTAGAGCGACACCATAACGCACCCTACAATACTGCTTTAAACCTTGAATGGATGAAAATTGTCAGTAAAAAAATAGGTCTATTTT